>JAANMW010000196.1_pt1 | contig 67864 bp, 61 predicted proteins | sample 7279671 | NCBI WGS metagenome assembly JAANMW01 (sample SAMN14094541, study PRJNA606508) | bioreactor metagenome | isolation source: A lab-scale SPAN reactor treating ammonium-rich wastewater day 247 | place: Ireland: Galway | collected 2017-09-19 | reverse complement strand
TATTGTGTTGAAGACCGGTCACACACAAGCAGCCGTTGATCGCTACATCAAAGCATACGAACAGGTGCTGCAGTTAGTGAAGAAGAAGCACAGTGCAATTTCGATTTGTCAGATTACCGGGCGTAGCATGAACACGATACGGCAGTACCTGCGCTTAGTAAAAGATTTTCACCCGGACCTTCGCGTTGTGGTTCCGGACAAAGCTCCACCGCTGAGGCAACGTCAACAACGCAAAAATGTCAAAAAACCAGTAACCGGACAAATGTCCTAATAGTTAGTAGTTTTCCAAACCTCAAAGCCCCGCCCTGTGCGGGGCTTTTTGTTTGATTTTCCTCATGATTCATGCTACCTTTGCATACCTCAATTCGGATTCTTAAGGAATGACGTACGACATTCTCCACACACACTTAAGCAAGCGCATCAACATCACCAAAGAGGAATTTGAAATTTGTACGCGGTTTTTTGTCCCCAAGAAGCTCAAGAAAAGGCAGTTCCTGCTCCAAGAAGGTGATGCATGCAGGCATCTCGCTTTTGTAACGGGCGGATGTTTACGCGAGTATTCTGTCGACCACAAAGGAGATGAGCATATCATTCAGTTTGCAGTTGCAGATTGGTGGGTTGCCGACCTCAACAGTTTTCTTTCGGGAACGCCTTCCGTGCACAATATTGATGCGCTTCAGGATTCCGAAGTACTGCTTCTCGAGAAGAACGACCGGGAAAATTTGATGGAAACCGTCCCGAAAATAGAACGGTTCTTCCGATTGCTTCTCGAAGCGAACCAAATCGCCGCCCACAAACGCATCAATGCAACGTTAAGCGCTTCCGCCGAAGAACGCTATCTCGCGTTCGTTAAGACATACCCCACCCTGCTCGAGCAGGTTCCGCAACATCAGATTGCATCCTACCTCGGCATTACGCCTCAATCGCTCAGCCGGATCCGCAAGGAACTTGCCTCAAAAAGCTGAACGGCTCAACATCCTGCGTTCTTACGGTTTCACGCTATTTCTTACCCTATGTGAATGTGCAGGCACATGTCCGAGTGTTATATTTGTTTAGTTTGTAAACAACATATAACAACCCATATACGAAAGGAACAAGTCATGGCACTGTGGAACATCGATCAAGCCCACTCCGAAGTGAACTTCAAAGTGAAACATCTCGTTATCTCGACAGTAACGGGCGGGTTCGAACGGTTTGATGCATCAATCGAAGCTGAAAACGGTGACTTCAGCGATGCGAAGATCTCGTTCGAAGCTGAAGTCGCAAGCATCAGCACAAAGAACGACCAGCGTGATGCGCATCTGAAATCCTCTGATTTCTTCGATGCAGAACGGCATCCGAAGTTGTCATTCACATCCACATCCGTCAAGAACATTTCGGACCACGAATTGCAGATCTCGGGCAATCTGACCATGAGGGGCGTTACGAAGGAAATCTCGCTTGATGTCGTGTACAACGGCACAGTATCCAGCTTCGACGGAATCCAAGTAGCGGGATTTGAAATCCGTACAAAGTTGAACCGGTTCGATTTCGGTCTGCAATGGAACGGTGTAACGGAAGCCGGCGGAGTTGTGGTAAGCAATGAGGTAAAGATAGAAATTCTTGCCGAGTTTACAAAAGCCCTGGCGGCATCGAAGGCGGCGTAGCCGTAAAACTCTCACCCGGAAACTCAGCCCGCGACAGCTTGATGCTGCGCGGGCTGCTTTGCGTCCACACACAGTTGAAATTGCTTCTCCCCCCCGCCCTTCCTATCTTTACCTTGGTTGAAAACCTTGGGAAGTCGTTGAAACGATTACAAAACTCGTTTTCTTCTCCAGCCCACGACTTAAGTCGTGGGGTGCCATTAGAATATTTCATTGCCAACCGTTTTAACGGTTTGCTGAGAATAGCCCGGACAACTTGAAGATTTCTCTCATCAAAAATACGCAATCACGAAAGGCAATCATGAAACTTTCCCTCGTCGTGCCGCTTGTGGCGTGTACGTTCACACTCATCATCGGATGTTCAAAACCTCAGGACACCACCATGGAATCACCCCTCGCAGCAAAACTCAATCGCTTCGCTCCAACGGAAATCACTGCCGATGTCTCGCAACTTTCTGCCGGCGACCGCCAGGCACTCGACAAACTCATCGAGGCCTCGCGGTTGATGGATGAAGTGTACCTCCGTCAGGTCTGGAGCGGCAATGTTGCGTTGAAAGAACAACTCGCCGCCGATACCTCCGCTGAAGGGAAACTCCGGTATAAGATGTTCATGCTGAACAAAGGTCCCTGGTCAGGACTCGACCACGATTCCGCATTTGTGGAAGGCGTCCCCTATCCGAAACCGGCGGGCGCGAACTTCTACCCGGAAGATATGACGAAAGAAGAATTTGAGGAATGGGTTGGGACACTTTCCAAAAAGGATCAAGAAAAGGCAAGGGGGTTCTTCTATACAATCCGTCGTGATGAGAACGGAAAACTCAAGCTCGTCTCCTACAGCGACGAATACCGCCGGTGGCTTGAGCCTGCGGCCGATTTGCTGCGCGAAGCCGCGGCATTGACCGATAACAAATCGTTGAAGAATTTTCTGACAAAACGTGCAGACGCATTCCTGAGCAACGATTACTACGCCAGTGACGTTGCGTGGATGGAGCTTGATGCCCCTATTGAACCGACTATCGGTCCGTACGAAGTCTATATGGATGAGTTGTTTAATTACAAGGCGGCGTTCGAGGCGTTCATCACGCTGCGCAACGATGAAGAGACAAACAAGCTCTCGAAATTCTCAAACGAGCTGCAGGATTTGGAAAACAATCTCCCCATCGACAAGAAGTACAGAAATCCGAAACTCGGAGCGCTGGCCCCTATTCGCGTTGTTGATGTAGTTGTGAACGGCGGAGAGGCAAACAAAGGCGTGCAAACAGCAGCCTTCAATCTGCCCAACGACGAGAAGGTAACAAAGGAAAAAGGAAGCAAGCGGGTGATGTTGAAAAACGTACAGGAGGCGAAATTCAGGAACATCCTTGTGCCGATTTCCAGCGTCGCCATTGCTCTGGATGAGCGCGGCCTGATCGCCTTCGAGCCGTTCTTCACTCACATTTTAGCCCACGAATTGATGCACGGCCTCGGGCCGCACAGCATTACGGTTGACGGCAAGCAGACAACCGTCCGTCAGGCAATGAAGGAACTCTCCTCGGCGTTTGAAGAAGCAAAAGCCGACATCAGCGGATTGTGGGCGTTGCAATACTTGATCGACAAGGGTGTTGTCGACAAATCGTTTGAAAGGCAGATGTATGTGACATTCCTTGCGAGCGCATTCCGTTCGGTCCGGTTCGGGTTAAACGAAGCGCACGGCAAAGGTATTGCACTTCAGTTCAATTATCTGATTGATGAAGGCGCATTTGTGCACGACGCTGCAAGCGGCACGTTCAGCGTCAATTTTGACAAGATCAAACAGGCAGTCACAAAACTGACTTCCGCAATCATGACAATCCAAGCCGAAGGAAGTTACGACAAGGCGAAAGCAATGCTCGATACCTACGGCGTGATGCGTCCCGAAATGAAAGCTGCACTCGACAAGATGACGTCCATCCCCACAGACATTGCTCCGCGTTATCCGCTTGCGGAAGGAGTCAAATAGTGGAATCGCTCAAAGGAAAGATTGTTTGCATCACCGGAGCGTCTGCCGGAATCGGCGCGGCGTGTGCAGAAGAATTCGCCAGGGAAGGTTGCAATCTCCTTCTTATCGCGAGGAGAAAGGACCGGATTGAGACGCTGGCAGAGAAACTCCGATCATCCTGCTCTATTAACATCCACACGATCCAACTCGATGTTCGCAACCGGACGGAGGTTGAAAGGGCTTTTTCTTCCCTTCCTCATGAGTGGAAAACGATAGACATCCTCGTAAACAATGCGGGACTTGCCCGCGGACTTGCCAAGTTGCATGAGGGAGATGTTGAAGATTGGGAGGAGATGATTGATACCAACATCAAAGGTCTGCTCTATGTTACACGCTGCCTGCTTCCCGCAATGGTCAAGCGCAACACCGGACATATCATCAACATCGGCTCGATTGCCGGACATCAAACCTACCCTATGGGAAATGTTTACAGCGCAACAAAGTTTGCCGTCACAGGGCTGACCCGAAGTCTGCGGATGGATCTGCTTGGCACAGCAATCCGCGTCACCAGCGTTGATCCCGGATTGGTGGAAACCGAATTCAGCAGGGTACGGTTTCATGGCGACAAAGAGCGGGCATCGAAAACGTACCTTGGCATGACGCCGCTGACAGGACGCGATGTAGCGGAAGCGGTTGTGTTCTGCGCTGCACGTCCCCCGCATGTAAACATAAATGAATTACAGTTGACGCCGACCGACCAGGCGACGGTGACAATGGTACATCGAAGAGCCACTTGAGCGGAGACGATGAGTGGGCGACCTCTATCTGTTTCGGGACGAGAACATACTCGAGCAACTCAAGACTGCACCTTTCATGCTCGGCTACTATACGCTGAAGTTCTACACAGAGAACGGAAAGCCGGTCAACAAGATTACCGGCACACTCTCTGAATTCTACCTCTATCCATCAGGCGGCACGTTGAGAGATAGTAGTTTCAACATCGTTTTCTATGATTCACGCTTCGACACATACCGCGGATTCAAACCGCCGCATCTTTCGGACACGAAATGATCAGAAAACGAAAACAGAAACCTGCAACGTCAGGCGCTGCGGCAGACCGGAAAGAAGAGACGCCATCCTCATCTCCTGATGTTATTCTGGACTTTGTGTTTGAAGATGGACTTTTGTCTGTCGAGATCAGAAATATCGGGAATGAGCCTGCGCTTGATGTGAAGACGAAGTTCAACAAGCGGTTTACGGGATTGGGGGGTGAATGTGAAATGTCACAACTTGTGATGTTCCGGAACATTGCTTTTCTTGCTCCGGAGCGAAGCATCAGAACATTTCTCGACAGCAGCGATTCCTACTTTCGTCGCAAGCAGCCGATGCAGATTGATGCGACGTTGCAGTGGCGTGATAGGGAAGGCAAGCGGTATTCGGCAATCCTTCATCACGACCTCTCAATATACTCCGATATCATCATCCTGCATTACAAACAGAACCCAACAATTCCAGAGGAGTGAACCATCATGGCAAAACAATCTGCAGCGGCTGTGCAGCGCAACGATCCCTACGGCAACTACAACTATCTTGTCAATCTCGGAACGGGCGACCCGCAATCATTGCAGGCGGGATTTTCGGAAGTCGTGCTGCCCGACGTTTCCATTGACGTGATTGAATACCGCAACGGCAACGAACGCGTCTCGGAAACACGGAAACTCCCCGGCCGCGCCCACTACGGCAATGTCACGTTGCGACGCGGCGTCATCGGTACGCTTGATCTTTATCAATGGCTGGATCAGGTACGCAACGGCGACCGGAATGCGTTCCGCAATGTCACAATCTCGCTGCAGAACGAGGATCGAACGAATACTGTCCTCACGTGGAAATTCAGGAGAGCGTGGCCTGTACGATATTCGTTTTCAACATTACAGGCAAAAGGAAAGGATGTGTTGGTGGAAAGCCTTGAACTTGCGTTTGATAGAATGGAGATGGAGTAGCTCTCCGCGGTAAGTTCAGTCAAACATCTGCATCGGAATTGCCCCTTCGTGTTCCAGCAGCCATCGCTTGCGCCACAACCCGCCGCCGTAACCGTGCAAGTTCCCGTCACCGTCAATCACGCGGTGACACGGGATGATGATCGGGATGTAATTCATGCCGTTTGCGCGGCCGACTGCGCGGGCAGCGCCCCGTTTTCCCAACTGCGCCGCCACTTCCCCGTATGATCGTGTTTCACCGAAGGGAATTTTGACAAGCGCATTCCAGACATCTTTTTCGAATGCCGTTCCTTTTTGATCAAGAGGCAAGTCGAAATCTTTTCGCGTGCCGTTGAAGTATTCACCCGACTGCCGCTCGATTTCACGGAGAAGATCATTCATTCCCCTCTTCATCCCAAGATTGTAACGCTTCAGCATTCGAGCCTCAATGCGTTCAAACCCGCCTCTGTCGTGAAATTCAAACAGACTGCAGCCTTTGTCCGTCATTCCGGCAACGAATTCTCCAATCGGACTCTGTATGACTGTATAGATGATTGCTTTAGTGGCCATCGGTCTTTCCGGGTGGGTAACCATAATGTCTGACATAAGCATCGCGGAATCCGCTCGGCGATTCAAACCCGCTCTCGTATGCCGCCGTGAGGTAATCGGCGCCGTTCTGTAGAAGTGTATGCGCATATTGCAACCGGATTCTCCTGTGATACGCCATCGGCGTTGTGTTTCTGTACGACTTGAAATACCGGCGGATGGTTGAGATGTCAACTCCTGCAACATCCGCAAGGGCTTGCTCAGCCAGTTTCCGGGAATGCGACAGGCGTATGGTTCGCAGTACAGGTTCGAGCCACGCAGGTTCAGTATTCGGATAGAACTCGGACCGGCAACGCTTGCATCCGCGAAAACCGGCCACTATCGCCTGCTCACGCGACTCGAGAAAAACAACATTCTCGGGCTTCGGCAGTTTTGCTTTGCAGGATGGCAAACAATATATGCTTGTCGTCTTGACGCAAACGAAGAACTTGCCGTCGTACGAGGTGTCGTCGTTCTGCATTGCCGTTATCATTTCTTCCGGTGTGAATTTCATGGCGTAAATCTAATACAGAGAAGACTTCAATGCTACCGATTTTCGGGCAGGGAATGTGGGAATTTGGAATTGCGAATTGTCAATTGCGAGTCGGCCCGACTTTTTCTATGCCGCTCTCCGCCCGCAAGTAGTACACGTTCTCCTTTCTCACAATCCTGTCAAAAATCTCCTCGTTGTGAGAAATCAGCCAAATCCCTTTGCCGGCGTTCTGCTTTCGCTGAAGCATTGCGATGACCTTCCCGGCACTTTCGAAATCCAAGCCGTTCAGCGGTTCGTCGAGAATCAACACATCTGTATCAAGAGCAAAGCCACGCAACAAATTCAGTCGCTGTTTCTGCCCGCCACTAAGATGTTTGACTTTCTTGTTCAGGAAACTTGCATCGAGAGCCGAATCGAACAGTTCATTGAGGATATTGACAATCCGGGCCTCCGTTGCTCGCTTCAACGCGGGCAGACCCTCGAATGTTCCCTTCACAGTTGATTCAGGATTCAATGCTTCATCGGCATGCTGAAACACCATTGTCATTCTGCGTCCCCAAATATTCTTGTGCCAGAATGACCTCGGCGTTTGCTCATCCATCTGCATGGTCTCAAGCCGCGCTTTCAGGCGTTCGGCTCTCAACAATCCCATCACAAGTTTCACCAGCGTTGTTTTGCCAACACCGCTTGCTGCTTTGAGGTAAACGATGTCTCCACTATGCAACTCCAATGAACAAGGATGCTCGCCTTCACGATCACGTGAAATGATCAGCGAACGATTGAAAACGCGGGTGCCATTTTCCACTGCCAGCAAAATGCTGCGGCTTGTCTTGCTTCCGGCGCTCTCGGAAGGATGCTGCGTATGAAGCCATTCGAGGTATGCGTCGGTGTCGAAATCCTCAAGCAACTGCTTACCTTCGACGAGAGTCACTTCCTTGAATACAAGCTTGCCGACAATGTCCTTGTGACTCGTGTGAATTTTCTCGATCATCGAGTAATCATGTGTGATGAGCAAGCAGGTAAAGCCCACTTTGCGGAACCGCTCGAATAGCATCTCCAGAAAGAGATCACGGTACATATTGTCGAGACTTCCGGTCGGCTCATCAAACACGAAGATCTCATGTTCGGACGGCTGCTTCCGTTCGATGAGAAGGTCGATCTTCTTGAATGCCATCGCCAGCAGGATGCGCTGCTTCTCGCCGCCGCTCGGGCGATGCGGTTTCGGATACACGTCTAAAATCTTCTTGACATCATCCGGCGGCGAGTGTTGCCACAGCGTGCCGAGGATGGCCTCCTCACTTTTCGAGAACCCAAGACTCCCCTCACGCATTTGCGTTGCAAGCGGCATCAACGGATTCAGATGGGTAGAAGGTTCTTGAAAGACAAAGAAACTCTCATGTTGCAACGTTGCTGTTTCCGGGCGCGCAAGATAAGTTCGGTAGGGCTCGCCATCAATTGTAATGTCGAGTTCGTCAGGATCGAGGAGTCCGTATAACGCTTTTGACATGAGTGACTTACCGATTCCCGATTCGCCCAACAAGATCGTAATACGGTTCTCCGGTATCTCGAAGTTGTCGATCGAGACGAGGGTTCTTTTGCCCGAAGCAATTCTGATGTTGCGTCTGATGGTCATCTACAATCTGTGTCTCTTGACAAATCCGTTGGAGATTTTGTAGAGGCACAGAAGCGTGAACACAATTATCCACGCCGTACTGATGCCCTGCAAGTGCTGAAAGAAGAGCGCGCTGAAATTTCTGAAGTTCGTCACAACCGTGCCGATGGCGAGAATATCCTGTTTGCTATCCATCGTCGCGAGAAGTCCACCGAGTGTTGTGGGAAAATTGCTGAGACTGACGTCGGTTGAAAGGCCCACCGAGACAATGAAATCCACGCTGCATAGCAGGAAGATTGTCGCGCCAAATACCGAAATCAGCTTGTGCAGCAGATGTGCACGGCTGTTCTTGAGCAGAATTTCCGTATTGATGATTCTGCTTTCACTGATGCCGCAGCACAGCATTGCATCAAAGAAATCCGACTTCATGTAGAATGCGATCCGCTCCCGAATCACATCGGCTACTTCGAGAAAGACAAACACGCTGATGACGAACGACATCCAGACGAGCTGTGCAGTTTCTGCCCTGAGAATATCACCTTGAATAAACAGTGTGAGAATGACATACCCGATCAAGATGCCGACAATTTGAGGAACTGAACGGATGAGATTGAAAAGGAATGTCAGAAACAGATACGGGATGCGCGTCCGTGTTTCGTCGAGGAAATGCAGCGCCAACGCGGCCAGCCATCCGAACAGAAAGGCAAGAAACACCACAAGGATTCCGACAAACAGCGTGTTGAGTGACGCGGCACTCAGCCGCGCAAATGCCGCAGGGTTGAGATACAGTGTGTTCCACAACCACAGAATGCCGAGGCCCGCAAGCCAGATACACAGCCAGAGTTTATCTTTTGCCCGAAAAATATTTGCCTTGAGAAGTCTCACACCTCCTTGTTCCCGAATTTTCGTTCTTGACGATACGTCCAGAGATCGACAGCAATTTCTGTTGCTTTCACAAGAAGGAAAATGCTCAACACAATGGCAAGCACAACATCGTACTGCTTGTAGAGGATGTTCTTCAGCATCTCATAGCTGAGATGTCCCTGAATATTCAGTGCCATCTCGATGATGACAAGTCCGGTAATGAGAAATGACGCGTGTTCCTTTAAGGTCGGCTGGAACTGATGCCGTGCATTCAGATAAATATGCTGAAAGACGTGTGACGGAAACTTCTTGCGAAGCCGGAAGACGCTGCTTTTTGCAATGCCGTCACCCGCGTGCCATAAGTAGGAGTTGTAGAGGTTCTTCACAACCGCCGTCTCGACATACCCCTTCCTGCTCTCCGAAACGAGAAATGTGAAGAAGCGGTTTGTGTAATTGATGAGAAGCCCGTTCGAGATCACGCCGAGAAGAATCATGAAGAAGTACGAATCGGTATCAAATCTCGTCTTGAACGAATACGCGATCACGTACGCGGGTGCGAACAGAACGATGTATGCCATTCCCTTGACAAGCGCTTTTACCAAGAGCACAACGGCCTGTGGAACCGACCGATTTCCGTTTACTGATGTTGAGATATGCTCGAGGAATGATGCGAGGTATGATGATCTGCCTTGCTTCATGTGAACGAATCGGATGATCCCCAACGTCTGGGCTCCGTAATAACTCAGCGCAAGCACAACAACATAGATGATGATAAATTGAAGAAACATGCCAAGGAGTTCCTGTGTTTTGGCAAACGTCAGCCCCCGTTCCGCTCCTCCGGTTTTGTACATTTCGTTGGTGAACTGTTCCCGCCTGAAATCGTCAATGGCACGAAGAAGAGAATCATTCCCTGCCGGAGTATCAGGAAAGAAGATATTCAGTGACTCGCGAAACAGCGCCCGATCCAACGGATTGCCGAAATCAACAAATTCCAACGCCAGATATTTCTGAATATCGCTTCTCTGCTCCGTCCGCTTCTTCAGATTTTCTTGCTGGATAAGAGAAATAAGGCCGACAAACAACGCCGTCACCAACAGAATACTCACCGCATGCTCAACAAAGCGTGCCTTCACTTCTTCTCTCCCCCGCTAATCTCTATCCGCCCCGGTACACTCGAAACACGCAGCAAGGTTCCGAGAATCACGCCCTCGATGGATTTGCCCAACAGCCGCGTACTCTCGGAAAATGCATCAGCAGGAGCAGCGGATTCAAGCACACACACCGCGGCGTTGCCCTGTTGCTCGACTTTCCATTGCGGTGACTGCAGCCGTCGTGAAGATTCCCGATTGAAGTATTCATACAACTGCACGAGTTTTGCATTTACTTCCTGCACGCGAACGCGTATGAGCGGAAGCGTTCGTTCCAATTGTTCGAGTGTTGATGTGCCCGTCTGTTTGAGAACCCGCCACTCACGACCTGCTCTCGATTCGCCGAATTGTATCCACCCGAAACGGCTGCCGGAGCCAAGCACTCTCACATACGTAAATCCCTGGTGCTCGAACATCCGGACAACAACGGCGCCTTGAGCAAGCGGCGATTTCTCTGTCCTTGCCGGATCGTGCAGAAAGACGCGGTTACCGTGCAGAACTTCTATGGTATCGCCAACCACAATCGCATTGTGATACGTTCTCTGAAACGCAACACCCTCCGCTCCTGCAAGTTGCCCGCCTGAATCTTTTTCGAAGAAGTAGATTCGGTTTCCCGACTCCACTCTCATGCACGGAGTGAAGCCGTCGCCTAACATGTCGTCGGGATTGAGAATTCTGAACGGAGTGAAGGGAAGAAACTCCCTCTTCTCAAGGCTGGAAATCTGCTGCTGATATTGGTTGTAGATGAAAAGAGTGCGGACTTCCTCAAGGATGAGAAAGTCCGTTTTGGTGTTTGCAGAAACCGGAGACAGCGATAGCAGCAGCGATGCGATTGCAATCGCTGATCTGTACATGTGCCGTATGATGCGGAAAACTACTTTGGTTGCTCTTTCCATTTTTTGATGGTCGAGAGCTGCGAGGCTACGCCGTACAAATCAATACTTGTGCTGTCGAACTGTGTGCTGAAGTATGCCAGCGACGGCAGCGAAAACATCCACGCGCCGAGACTCAACTGATTCTCCAGCACATCAATGCGCCGGGAGAATTCCTGCTTGTCTCCAATCTGCCGTGTCGCCATGAAGCCGTAGATATATTGCAGCAACTGATTGATGTCGGCCTGATCAGGCCCGCCCATTTCGGCATCGAGCCTGAAGAAATTCTTGTCCGCTTTCCATGAAGCCGGGCTGATTCCTCCGCCGCCAGGTATTGTCACCAGATTGATACGGTACGTTTGCAGATCCGGCTCCCGTAGAAAAATATCGTACAGGTCGAACAGAAAATTACTCCGGTATCCGCTGATGGCAACAAGCAAACCGTCGTAGTTCCCTCTCCTGATATCTTCATTCTGGATTGCCGTCACTTTCAACTTGCCGCGGGAGATTGCCGGACTGTTGATCGCATCAATCAAGTCGGCATATTCTTCACGGAATCCAAAATTCATGCACGCCGCAATGCGAACAGTATCGGGCAGAATCCCCATGTTCACGGGCATATCGGTGACAAACGGCGTCACAACACTATCTTCAATATAATAGGATGATGTGGGAAACACGCTCTTGTTCACATAATCATCATAGTTATTCCTGTTTCCCCTGTAATCAATAATGCTCCGCTGCTGGGGTGTACCGACTTTGTACAGTGCGCTGATCACCTGCTTGCCGTTGAGCATCGAACGGACGGCCATTCGTTGTTCCCGATTGAGACGCTGGGTGTTGAACAACACGGCAAACAACGTCGTGCTGACATTGGATTTCACAAAAAACTTCGTACTGTCGTTCAGAATCGGCGAGAGGCTGCCGAACGGCGTATCGAGCAGAACGTTGATACGATTGTTCTTCAACTCGGTCGTGAATGTGCTGTTATCAATGAACGGCGACAGAATGACGTTTGCGATGTTTGCTGTCCCATCGGGACTTTTGTGATAATTCGAAACGCCCTCCTTCGGCGGCAGCATCAGGTATGCATTGCTGCCGATGGTGTAGTTCAACGCATTCATGTCGGAACCGTCCGGCAACACTTTGAACGACAACACTTCCTTGATATCGGTTTCTTTCCAGATGCGGTCGCCGCGGAATCTCATGCGGATGACGTTGCTTGCGTCAGGGCCTTCAAACGCCAGGGGGTCAATCGCTTGAGAAACAAGAATATAGTCCGGCGAAAGACTGCCGAGGGCCTGAATGCGTCGCAACGTGAAATTCAGATCAGCAGCAGTGAAGAGATGTTCCCTTGTCTTGTCAATGGACTTGAGTTCTTCCTTCTCCATCGTTGCAATGTAGCTGTCGTGCCAGTACTTGTTCGTTTTGAGCCGAACCGACACAATATTGTTTTCATCAATACCGATCAATTCTCCCAAACCGTCCTCGTAAATCACGCCGCTTGCATCAGCCGAGATATTGAAGAGTCCGTCGAACTGGATTTCTTCCAACTTGTCCGACAAGGCGGTAGAACTCGGCAGATGCGGATCGATCGTCGGTTTTTGGTGGGAGATGTAGGGAATGACGATCATCCCGCGAAGCTTGTCGAGTGTGAGATAGTAGTACAATCCTCCGGCAATCAACAGCAGCAGCACGACGCTGGAAGCGATGATGATATTCCGCTTCTTGTTCGACTTCTGAAGCGGGGGTGGCGGGGCCCAAGCCGGGATCGCGGCTTCCTGAGTCTTTTGTTCGTCCATAGTCTCGTTGTCCTTTGCTAATTCTTACGGATAATCGGCACTTGTGCCATTGTGCTCACTTCGAACACTTTGTAGCCGGGATACTTGAAGCGGACTTCAAGCACGTTGTTTCCGTCTTTGTCCATTTGCACAGGCGATATCTGTGACTCGTAATTATTGTCTGCAGTCGGCGACGTGATCGTGTGGCGACCCTCGTTCTTGATTTCCGTTCTGTTCAGCTTGATGGACTCAAACCATGCCTGTGTGCCCGCTTTTTCCGCCACTTCCCTCGGAAGCTTCACGTTAATCTCAAACACCGGGAATTGCGCCTCCGACGGAATCTTCAACGTCACTCTGAAGAGATACTCATTAGTTCCGCGGGGATTTGTCGTCACGGGCACGACGAACAACTTGCGGTACTCTTTCGGCCTGATAATCCATTTTGAAATATTCGGGTCGCATTCATTCACCATCGAACGAATTTGATTGTCGGTGCCTTTGTAGTACTTGCCGTGCTCGACAATGGCACGCGCCCGGTCAACGCCCCGGTCATTGATGTTGCGCGTGAAGTCGCGATAAATGGCCGTGATCGACGCGGCGGGGAAATCATTGAACTTCAGCTTGTCGATATAGTTCTGCACTTCTGCCCGCTTGCGCTGCACTTCCGCCTCGCCGCTTGCAGAGAAACTGATCTGATGCACAGGTATGAATGCCGAGTCGAGATACAATGCGGGCACATTGTCAATCGCGGCTTCATTCGCCTTGACGAACGCGTCAACCCGCTGATGTGACACTTGCTTCACGCGATTGAAGATCTCTCCTTCGAAAGAGCGCACGATCCTGTTTTTCTGTTCGTTCACTGCCGGAACTCCGGCAAACGACGCATTGTAGTGAACTTCCCGCAAGATGGCCTCAGCCGGAGCCCATGAGTTTGCATTGAGGCGCTGCACAAATTGTTGCGACATGCCAAACAATGTTTCGGAAGCATTTACGCGGGCGGTAGCATTCCGAATCTCCGCATCAAGCATAGTAGCACAAACATACCGGCCATACTTGTCAAACGAAAGCGTTCTTGATTCGGGAAGTTTAGACCGGGCATCGGCGATTTTCGAGAGAAAATCCGAAAACAGCGCTTCGGTTGTGAGAGGCGGATTGGCGGCAAATGCGCGATCAATTTGTTGAAACTTCTCGTTCACGAGCGCCATCCCCGATGCTTCAACGTTGAAGCGGTCAACAAACGACATCAACGTTCTGAAATCGGAAGGAACTTGCACACCGCAGGCTTCGTAAAGTTTGCGGGCATTTTCCGCCGGAGGAGTGAAGTTGATTTTCTTTGCATCATTCTTTGCACGGAGTTGATCGTCGTAGAACGAGGGCGCATCATTCAGCCGACGGATAAATGTTGTCCGCGCTTTCTCGAGCATGGGACGCGGGAATCTGTCTCGTTGCGAGACGAATTCCGCAAACTCAGGAGCCGATTCAAGGAAAGCAGCGATACTGCCGTGCGAGTCCTGTTCCTTCTTGAAGATGGTCAGAACTGTGGTGTAGTTCTCCTGAAATTGCAGCTCGTCGTTTGTTTTGTTGCGAAGGGCGATGAAATTCTCGTACGCCGTATCGCGGGAACTGGCAATATTCGGCGGGAAGATGTTTTCCAGCTTCACTAACTCGTCCTTCATGCCGCGTACGTTCTTCGTTGCCGCATTGAGTTGGCGGAGTTTTTCAGCGAAAGCAAAGCCGGAGAAACTGAACCGGACGTCAACTGAGTTGTAGGTATCGCGCTCGATGGTATTGTCGGCGAGAATCTTCTTGTACGCCTCATATTTGTTCTCGAACGTGAAGCGCCATTGCGGCACGTAACGATAGGTCATCTCCAATTCCACATCGTACGGAACGGATTCAATCACCCAGAAGTATTCGGGAGGAAGCCTGTTGACAAGGTACGCGCTCGTGTTGTCATGCGTTGCGAGTTCATCGGGAATCTTCTGAAAGGAGCCGTCGCCGCCGTCAAATCTGTCCGTCAAGAAATATTGGAGAGCAGACTTCGCGTTGAGCTTCATCGCAAGCACGAATTGGTCGCCTTCCGGTCTCGGGAACTTGATATAGTACTTCTTGTCTTTATCAAGTGTAAAATTATCCTTACCATCCTTCAACTCAATGTAGCCCCGCTCAGCGGGCGAAAGCTCTGGTTTGGGCGAAAGCTCCTTGTACGCCGCGCAGCCGCCAAGCAGAAATGAAAAGAGTATCAGTGGAAAGATGCGTTTCATGGTTGCTCTCCGTCTCAAAGTTTGTAAAGACAAACTAATATCTGGAAGTTGCGGCGATTCTTCAAGCGTAAAGTGGTTAAGATGACTTAATTCCGTCTGAGCATCCTTTGCCCTTCACTCACCTTTTCCCGATATTCTCCCATGCCATCACTCGCCAACGTTGCGCTGCCTGTTGCAGTCGATTCGACATTCACGTATCAAATCCCGCCGGAGCTTGGGCAATCTGCCGTTATCGGCGTACGCGTCGTCGTCCCGTTCGGCAGAAAGTACGCGACGGGATTGATTGTCGAGCTTCCGGAGTCAACTCCTCTCACATCTCTCAAACCCATCAAAGATGTTTTGGACGCTTCGCCCGTTGTGTCGGATGAATTGCTGCGGTTGTGTACGTGGATTGCCGACTACTACTTCGCCCCGCTCGGCGAAGTGTTGAAGGCATCGCTGCCTCACGGGTTCAGTTCGTCCAGCAAGAGAATGGTGAAACTCGCCGCAGCTGCAACTCCCGAACAGGTCACCGAAGCGAAACGCGCATCGAAACAGAGAACACGACTCTTCGATCTTCTCGCACAACACGGCTCACTCCTTTCTTCCGATCTCCAAAAAAGAACGGGACTCAAGAATATCAACACCGTCCTCAACGAACTCGTTGCGACCGGATTGATTGAGACGGAAGAAGTTCTCCCCAAACAAAAAACCAAACTGCCGACGAAGGATGTTATTCTTCTTGATAAACTTGACTCCGGCCAACTTGCGGCGGCACTTGCAGCTCTTTCCAAGAAAAAGAAAAAGGCCCGCTTACTTCTCGAAGCACTCGATTGGCTGAAACAGCAGGGAACACAGGAAATTTTTCTGACCGATTTGCTGAAGAAATCGGGAACGACATCCGCTGCGGTGAAAGAATTCAGGTCGTCGGGACTTCTTATCGTGGAGAAGCGGGAGATAAAGACGCAGCAGTCGTTCGGCACCGAAGAGCAGACGCTCGCGATTGCGCTCAACGAGACGCAACAGAACGTCCTGAACGCAATGCAGGCTGCGATGGATGCGGGAATGAACAAGACGTTCTTGCTGCACGGCGTCACGGGAAGCGGCAAGACGCAGGTGTATATCGAGACAATCCGGCATTGTTTAGAAAGAGGAAAAACGGCCATCGTGCTTGTGCCGGAAATCTCCCTCACGCCACAAACTGCGCGGCGGTTCAAAAGTCATTTCGAGGAACGTGTTGCCGTCGTGCACAGCAACATGTCCGCAAACGAGCGGCATGAAGTATGGCAGCGGGCGCGGCGGGGCGAGTACCGCGTCATCATCGGGCCGCGGTCGGCGGTATTTGCTCCGCTTGCCAATCTCGGCTTGATTGTGGTGGATGAAGAGCATGAGCCTTCGTACAAACAATTCGACGGCGTGCCGCGATACAATGCGCGGGATGTAGCCGTTGTTCGCGGCAAGATGGCAAATGCCGTTGTTGTTCTCGGCTCCGCAACGCCTTCGGCGGAGTCGTATTTCAATGTCTTGCAAAGCAAATATGAACTGCTCGAAATGCCCAACCGCGTGGAGCAGATTTCACTGCCCGAAGTTCTCATTGTCGATATGACGGAAGAACGCAAACGAGAGTACTTTGCAATGAAAGAAGCGGCAACGGAGGAGAATAGGATGAAGCTGCGTGAGTTTCAGCAGTCTTCATTCTCGATGCTGTTGTGCGAGAAGATTCAGGATCGTCTGAGCAAGAAGGAAGGAATCATACTCCTCCAAAACCGCCGCGGCTTTGCGCCGTTTATCGAGTGCATGGATTGCGGCAACACACTGATGTGCCCGAAATGCAACGTCACACTCACGTACCACATCACCCGGCGGCATCTGCGCTGTCACTACTGCGGATTGACGCAACAACCGCCGCCTGTTTGCCCGCATTGCCATAGCATTGCGTTACAACAACGCGGCGCGGGTACACAACGAGTCGAGCAGGAACTTGCCACACGCTTCCCTTCCGCAAAGTTGCTGCGGATGGATATGGACACAACGACGCGCAAAGGCTCGCATCAGCGGCTGCTGGAGAAATTCGGCGCGGGCGAAGCGGATATTCTGCTCGGAACGCAAATGGTAGCAAAGGGATTGGATTTTGCCCGCGTGACACTTGTCGGTGTGATTTCGGCAGACACGCAGATGTTGCTGCCGGATTTCCGTGCCTCCGAGCGCACGTTCCAGCTTCTCACGCAGGTCGCAGGCCGCGCCGGACGAAGCACGCTGAAGGGAGAAGTGGTGATTCAAACGCATCAACCGGATCATTATACGCTCAAGCATGTCGTCGACCATAACTTCAAGGGGTTCGTCGAAATAGAGTTGGAAGAACGGAAGGAACTCGACTACCCGCCTTTTTCACGGCTTGCGCTTGTGGAGTTCAAAGGCAAGAATGAGAACAATGTAAAGGCGGAAGCAGAACGGTTCGTCAAACACCTCCGCGCAATTCTTGGCACATTTACAATACTCGGACCCTCGCCTGCTGTCATCAGCAAGATCAAGAACATGTACCGCTGGCACATTATTGTGAAGAACCTGAAGTCGAAGGATCCGGCTGGGACGGAGTTGCGCTACGCGCTGCGCAAGTCGCTTGCGGATTTCGGGAGAAGAAAATCATCGGTGAGGCTGACGGTGGATATTGATCCGGTGGGGTTGATGTAACTGTTCTTTAGGTACCGGCGTTCTTGCGGGGTCGTTGTTCAATATAGTAATCAATCCCGATCGCTATCGCTTTTCTGATTGGCAGAGTCAGAAGGATGATGACAAACCAAGCAACAAGAACGCCAATCTGTCCCAGAAAAATATCCGGCACATCAATCAACAACATCACAACAACGACGACGCCGGTGAGACCCGCCGTTGTCATGTAGATAAAGAACCATCCCTCCTCTTCGCGGCGTTGCAACGTGCAACTGCACACTGCACATCGCTCATGAAGCTGATTCCAACGGGAATAGAGAGAACCTTCACCGCAGTCGGGACACTTGAGTCTGATCGTTTTGCGAAGTACGTCGTGCAGATGATACAACACTCTACCGCAACAGGAAGTGGGTCTTGAATTGTTCGATTTCCTTCAGCTCTTCTTCCACGTATCGCTGAAAGAGTTTTTCCCCGACTTTCACTTTGAGAGCTGAAACGCCGACATCAATCAGGCGAAGGCCCTTTGAAGTCAGCAGAACATTGTCGTACGGTTCGCCCCCAATGTCGGAAGGACGGCGAATGTCGCGGTGAGCAAACCCGGCGCTGTGCAGCTGCAGCAGTTCATCTTCAAACACATCAAACCAAAGCTCACGCTTGCTGAACTCGTAAGCACGATAGTCCATGGGATAGAGACGTTCCATCACTAACATCTCCGATCCGTGCTCATCGCTGTATTCGATACGCACAAACCGGGCAACAAGTCCGTTCACGCGGTTGGCAAACTGCATCTTTTCTGCTTCTGAGCCGATATCCGAGCGGGTGTCGCCGGTAAACAACTTTGCGACCTCATGCTCGTTGAGGGCAATCACGGTATTGTGTGCACCAACGGAGAGTGTGCGGGGGTAACGACGAGTCATGCTGAGAGTCTCCACTATGAACAAAGACAACTTACCCCGTTTCAGTTTCAAAGGCAAGCTCCGTTTACCGACATCAGGCCGCCGTTCGCCTGAATCTACCCAACATCTACTGCCGCACGTCGTATATTGGTGCAGAACAATACTCAAGGAGGACTTCATGGAAACGGCAGCACAACGATGGTTGAACGGAAGAAACGTCATAGGCGCAGCGTTGATTGTCTTCGGCGCTATCGTCCTTTTGATGAACATCGGCATTCTGGATCGGTTTCCGGTCTGGAAATTCTGGCCGGTCATTCTCATCGTCATCGGCATCAACAAATTTCTCGAGTCGTACAAACGGGCTGAGGGCTTTTGGCTTATCGGGTTGGGAATCTGGCTTCAATGGTCTGTGTTGCGGATTTACGATTACGGGTTCCGCGACACGTGGCCCATTGTGTTGATCCTGTTCGGCATCTACCAAATCTGGGAGGCATTCGAGCGGGATGCGCGCAAGAAGAGATTTGAACAAACCAGCACAATTTCTGTACATTGAACTACTTCTTTGAGGATTATTATGGAAGAGAAATCAACATTTCGCATCTCCCCCCAGCTTGTTCTGGGACTCATTATCGTCGTTGTCGGCGTTCTGTTCACGCTCGACAATCTCGAATTAATTTATGCGCGTGACTACCTGCGCTATTGGCCTGCTCTGTTGATTGTGTACGGCATCGTGAAACTTCTGCAGCCGGAAGCACACGGCGGCAAATTCTGGGGACTTGTACTCACGTTTGTCGGAGCGGCCCTTCTGATAGACAAGTTGTATTTTTTTGATTTCAGGCTTTGGGATTTCTGGCCATTGCTTTTGGTTGCGCTTGGTGCTATGATGATACTGAAAACCGGGCGAGCAGGATCCCGGCCCTGGAAGGCTCAATGGGATACGAAGACGATCGACAACGATTCAGTCGTGAATGCCTCCGCGTATCTCGGTGGATCAAGAAGAAACGTTCACACAAAGGATTTTCGAGGGGGAGAACTGACCGCGGTAATGGGTGGCTGCGATATTGATTTGCGGAATGCTTCCATTGCCGAGAGCCCGGCGATCATAAGTGTATTTGCCTTCTGGGGCGGAATCGAAATCAAAGTCCCGCAACAATGGGAAGTCTCTTTCGAGGGAACACCGATTCTCGGCGGCTTCGATGACAAGACGTTTCATCAGGGCAACGAAGCACGACAACGGCTCATCCTTCGAGGCACAATCGTGATGGGCGGCGTTGAAGTAAGAAATTGATTTTGGATTTTGGATTTTGGATTCGGGATTACGGATTTGGGATCGAGGACAGTAATCTGTAATCCATAATCACCAGCCGTGACATGCATCCTATATTTGCCGACAAGCAACGATTAACACTTTACATGACAGCCTGGCTGATGATTGCCGGGCTGTTATGTGTGTTGATGGTAACGATGAATGCCCTGACGTGGGGCGAAGCGGTTGCACTTCTACTGCCGATGTCCTTCATCTACGCATTCATGAGTCTCGCGTCGTTGTATGTATGCAAGGCGTTCCCTCTTCAGCAGACTTCTTTTCTCAAGACTCTCTTTGCGGTGCTCGCGGCATCGTTTCTCAGTTCGGCGCTATGGCTTCTTGTCGGAAAAGGTGTAGCCGCAATCCTGACCCGATTCGAACTCTTCTCGGCTCTGAACTCGAAATTCGACAGCAGCATTCCGTTTCTTCTCGGCATCGGGATGTTGTTGTTCGTCCTGGCAACCGTTGTCCACTACTTGTTGCTTGCCTTTGATACGGCGCGGGCGGCTGAACGCAAGGCACTTGAGCTTCAAGTGCTGGCAAGGGAAGCAGAGTTGAAGGCGCTGCGTTCGCAAATACAGCCGCATTTCCTTTTCAATAGTCTCAACTCGATCAGCGCATTGACAGCCTCGGATGCTCCCGCTGCGCGGACGATGTCGATCCAGCTGGCGGATTTCTTTCGCACAACGCTGAAGTTAGGACAGCAGCAGTTCATTCCCTTGGAACAGGAATTCAAGCTGGCAGAGGGATTCCTCGCAATCGAACGCGTGCGGTTCGGTTCACGACTGATATTTGAGAAGCGAATGAGTGAAGGATGCGGCACGATTCCCGTGCCTTCACTCATTCTTCAGCCTATCGTCGAAAATGCGGTAAACCATGGCATAGCCCATCTCCTCGAGGGAGGAACAATTGTACTCTCTGCAGACAGGAACGAATCACTCTTGCTTCTCCGCGTCAGCAATCCGTGTGATCCGAACAGACCTCGAAGCAAAAGCACGGGGTTGGGTCTTGGCAATATCAGGAGACGTCTCGAGACGCTCTACGGCAATGACGCGCACGTTGCAATCACAAACGGTACAAACGAATATGCTGTTGAGTTGAAACTTCCTGTTACTCGCAAGGAGATTACGGAGATCTTTCACGCATCATAGAGCCGATGACTCAGGGACCATTGAAAGCGGTGATTGTTGACGACGAGCAGCTTGCCCGTCAGATTGTTCGTGAGTTCCTTTCTCACCATGCTCATATCGAAATCGTTGCCGAGTGTGCAAACGGATTCGACGCCGTGAAGGTGATTGCAGAGACAAAGCCCGATATTCTCTTTCTCGACATCCAAATGCCGAAACTGAGTGGCTTTGAAGTTCTTGAGCTGATTGATCACGATGTCACCGTTATTTTTACTACAGCATACGATGAATTTGCGCTGAAGGCGTTTGAAGTCCACGCCGCCGACTACCTGTTGAAACCATTCAGCCGTGAACGATTTGATGAGGCACTGGAACAGGCAAAGAAGAGATTACCCGATTCCAAACGACTTGATGCCCTTGCCGAGGAATCGGTTATGCGTACAACGCCCCTCGAACGCATTCTTGTGCGTGACGGCGCAAAAGTGCATATCATTCCCGTCGAGAGCATTGACTACATCAAAGCACAAGATGATTACGTTTCCATCCGCACAGAAGGAAGGAACATTCTGAAGCAAGCACGACTCTCAGTACTTGCGGAACAATTGGATGCAACACAATTCATCCGCATTCACCGCTCATACATCCTCAATGTCGAACGCCTTGCCAAGATTGAACCGTACGCAAAAGACAGCCGCGTTGCCATTCTAAAAGATGGAACACGCTTGCAGGTAAGCAGAGCGGGATTTGCACGCCTGAAACTGTTTCTATAGAACAATGTTGTTGCCGTTTGAAGCGCAGTCTCGTTTGACACTGCCGCATCATTTCGTCGAACGGGCCGCATTGAGGGAGTTGCTCGCAATGTTAAACAATGCGATGCCTCGCGAGTAAAAAGTGAACAGGAAAGGCGTGAACCAAAAAACATCAACATCTAAAATTGAGATGAACAAGGATATTCAACCCGGGCCTGTCGCACAAACAGACAGCAATACCTGGCTCAACCGGAACGTCGTCGGCATGGGAGTGACGAGCTTTCTTTCCGATGCATCGCACGAGATGGCAACGACTGTGTTGCCGGGCTTTCTCGCCGTCATCGGCGCGCCGCCATCCGCGCTCGGGTTCATCGAAGGTATTTCGGACGCCGTGTCCAGCTTCATCAAGTTATGGGGAGGATGGATATCGGATAAACTCGGACATCGCAAAACGCTGGTGACACTCGGCTACTTCCTGACCGGCATAGCGATGGCGTTGTTTGCGTTTGCAACAACGTGGTTTCTCGTGCTCGTGGGCCGCGTTGTCGGCTGGTTTGGCCGCGGCTTCCGCGGCCCGATTCGCGATGCAATGCTCGCGGACTCTGTTGACGCTGCCGTCCGGGGCAAGGCGTTCGGCTTTCACCGGTTCGGAGACACACTGGGGGCATTTGTCGGTCCACTGCTTGGCGTATGGTTGTTGGGGATTTGGCAGCCGACGGCCTTGCTTGATCCGTCACAGCCGTTCCGCAGCATCTTCCTTATTACTCTTATTCCCGGAATCCTCTCGGCCGTTGTATTCTGGATTATGACTGTCGAAAGGAAGCGAGCGGCCAACCATCATCTGAAATTCTGGGGAACAGTCCGCTCGCTTCCCCGCGGGTTCAGACGACTCCTTCTCGGCGTGGGCATTTTTGGCCTCGGTGATTTTGCGCCGACGCTCCTGATTCTTGCCGCAACCACATTGCTCACACCCGAACACGGACTCACACACGCCGCGCAGTTCGCCGGATTGATGTACGTTGTCAGAAACATCACCTACGCGCTTGCCTCGTTCCCCATCGGCGCTCTCACCGACACGATGAACCGCGTCCTGTTGCTTGCGCTCGGATATTTTCTGGCCGTCGTGACGATAGGCGGGTTTGCCCTCGCATTTTATCTTGAATGGACAAACATTCCGTTCCTGTTCGTCCTCTTTGCCCTCGCCGGCGTCTTCATCGCTGCTGAAGATACGTTGGAAAGCGCCATCACCGCGGACTTCATCCCGACGGAAACGCGCGGAATCGGCATGGGAGTCCTTGGCACGGTCAACGGCATCGGAGATTTCGGTGCGAGTGTTCTGGTGGGCCTGCTTTGGACTGCGATCTCTCCGGCAGCGGGATTCGGTTTTGCCGCGGCGATTATGCTCATCGGCGCAATTGTTTTGGGAAGCATCAGCACGCAACAGAAGAAGCTATGACATCACCAAATCATTTTAAAGAGAAAAGGAAAACGCTCATTCTCTCCGACATTCGCTTCTCCATTTCGTCAAGCGTCTGTGCAACCATTCGGGCCGTAACCGAAAGGGGGCCCTGTGATAATTCTCCGGAAGGATTCGGCAGCATTCCTGCAGACACCGCTGCACGTGCAACAACTCCTGAATTTGTTGAACGATATCCGGCTCCCTGCGAGCGAATAGCCCTTCGAACTTTCCCGTGGATGTTGTATATTGGCCGTGCAACAACTTTCCCACCAACATTCACTCACAAGATGAATTCATGAAACCATATATTCTCTATGCAATTCTTGCCGGCGTAGCATGGGGCATCGGCGGCTATTTTGAAAAATCGGGTCTGCGCGAACTCGGCCTCCCGCCGATTGCCGGAATATTCCTCCGCACCGCAGTTGCTGTCGTGTTGCTGGGACTCATCTCAATTCCGTCTTGGAAGACGTACACGTCCCCGGCAAGTGTGAACGGTTGGCTGATGATTATTATCGGGGGAGGAATCGTTGCAGGAAGTTTGGGGATGTGGAGTTTCTATGCATCGCTTGCCACTTCGGAGAATCTTGGCGTTACGCTGGCCGTTGCGTTCGCGCTTTCCCCGATTGCCGGAACAGTAATGGGATTGGTGAAGGGAACGCAGGAGATTGATCTGAAAACGGGGTTGGGATTGATCGCGATTGTTGCGGGCATTGTTCTGATTCAACTCGCCCACCGGAATCCGACAAAGATCACTTGACGAACAAAGCCCCGGCACATCGCCGGGGCTCGTAGTATCAGCCTCACACTTTGATCAACTCTTCTTGTATCTCCCCCGTCACTTCCGGCACGCCATCGTGGCGGATAAACATATTGATCTCCGTCCGGCACGCCATATTCTCGTCCGGTAAGTAGATGCCGGGTTCAATCGAAAAGCAACAACCGGGCATGAGTTGGCGTTCATCCTTTGTTTCCAGATTGTCAATGTTCACGCCGTTGCCGTGAACCTCTTCTCCGATGGAGTGGCCAGTCCGGTGCACGAAATACTTTCCGTAGCCTGCTTTCTTCACCACGTTGCGGCAAGCATCATCAACTTCCCAGCCGCCGCAAGGCTTTCCTTTCGCGAAGCGATCTTTCACAAGCGCAATGGCAGCATTGCGGGCATTCTTCACGGTATTGAATATTTCCTGATACTTCGGAGAAGGCGCATCACCAATATAGCCGCACCACGTAACATCGTAGTAGATCGAGCCGGGTTTGTCAAGCTTCGCCCACAAATCGATCAGTACGGTATCGCCTTTCTTGAAGGGTCTCGCGTTTTCCGGTGTTGATTCGAAATGCGGATCGGCTGGATGCTCGTTCGTTCCAACAATCGGAGGATCAACAGTGACGAGGCCGCTTTCCTTGAACCGTCGCATGATAAATTGCTGAAGCTGGTATTCAGTCAACTCACTGTTTGTCGCAATGGCGTTGCGGATTTGATCGTACGCTTCTGCACGGATCTTGTCGACAATCACTCCTGCTTCTTTATGTGTGCGGTATCCTTCTTCGCTGATTGTCGCCTCAAACAATTGCACAAGGTCTGCTGATGACACGACCTTGTGCTTGAAACTCTTCACAAGCTCAACGATTCCGGCATCCACCATTGATACGGCAGGAACATGGTTCATCGGAGAATACTGCATCGCGATCTTCTTCGGCGAACCGAGCATTTTCTTGAGAGAGGAATGCAGTTGGGTCCACGGCAGGAAGATTTCCTTCTTGCCCGGCAGCGAATCCAGCTTGCGGGGCTCGACGCTGTGGACCAGCTTGCGCGGCTCGCCCTTTGCCGGAATATAGTAAAACCACCGGCGTGTTGTCATCTTCGTCATGTCGAGACCAAGCACACGGTAGGCGAGATGGTCACGGTTGTGGAAGTCGCACAGCAGCCAGCCGTCGATCTTTCGTTCGCGGAGGGCTTGTTGTATTGATGTAATGTTCATGGTGTAGTGTCCTAGAGTTTATTGAGAATTCTGGTCAATGAGGATTTGAACGGTTCCATGTCTTGCTCAAGCACATGCCATACAATCACGGGATCCACTCCAAAGTAACCGTGAATCAGACGGTTTCTTAATCCGACAATCCGATGCCACTCGACATCTGGATATTGTTCCTTGATTTCCTCCGGAAGCATGCCAACGGCCTCCCCTATTATTTCGAGATTTCTGATAACGGCAGTCGGCGACAAAGGTTCCGTACGTCATGCCTTTCGTGTACTCTGCGATTTTGTCAATCGCCTCCAGGACATCCTCGAAAAGCAGCCTCGGATTCCTCTTAGACATAGACAACTTCCGGCTCTACGTGTTTCCAATATCTTGGCTTGATGGCCCCTTTTGAAACAAGATCTATCTTCTGTTCGAGCAAACTTTCCAATTCGTCGGCAAGATCAACCACCTCCAAGCCCATCGGTTCGGTGAATTCAACAAGGATATCAACGTCGCTTCCTTCCGTGAAATCGCCCCGACTATACGATCCAAATATCCCAAGCTGTTTGATCTTGTATCTCCGAGCAAGGTCAGCTTTGTGCTGCGAAAGTTTGGACTTTATCTCTTGTTGTGTCTTCATTCTGCAGGTGGAAAGTATCAACTCAACACATCCTTCTTCACAAAAATATACCAAGTAACTGCATAAAAGCCAATGCTGAACGATCCCAGAATACCGCCATTCCTCGCTATCATCTCCCACGGAATGGGCTCCTCAAAAGCCAACTGCCAGATGTTGAAATATGTCGTAAACAGAAAAGGCTTGACTGACTCAAAGAATTCGATCTGAATGTTGGAAATAATGAAGAAGATGATAACAACCGTCATCGTCCCGACGATCGGGCCAATCGCATTCTCTACCAACGACGAGAACAGATACGCAAGTGAAGCAACACACCACATACTCCACGTTGCAAGTCCGAACGCAAGCAGCATCCGCAGCGGCAACTGGTTTCCGGGAAGGATCGTCAACACCTTGCCCGCCACCAACAAATCGCCACTTCCAAACAAGTACAATCCGAGGCCGAGACTTACTGCTGCAAGGAATACAATGAGCGAAAACGTATAGAAGAGCGTCGCAAGATACTTCAGCAGTAGAATCCTTGTACGCGAAGCAGGACGTATCAGGATAAGGCGAAACGTGCCGCCCGTTGCCTCGCCTGCAAGTTGGTCGCCGGCGACAAGAGCTATGAGGAAGGGAACATGAACCCACAGACTGTTCATGATGAAGTAGGTGACGAAATAACCGTTGAAGAGATTCCCGACAAAGATGAAATCCTGCGACAAATCACGCGTCATCCGCCTGACCATGCCGCCACCCTCAAGCTTCAGCGCTATCTCAACCAGCGGAACAAGCACGGCAATGGCGATAAATCCGATATAGGTACGCCACTTGAGATATGTTTTGAGCAGTTCGTTGCGAAGGATGATATTCACGTTCTGTTACAGCCCCTCGGATGCATGTTCTGTGATCGAAAGAAAATACTCTTCCAGCGAACGTCGCGGAATCAACGCCCTCACCTGTACGCCTTCGGCAACCAGCATAGCATTCAGTTCGCTGATATGTTCGGGCGGCACCGTCACATCAAGTCCTTCGTTGCGAGCACGAACATTGTGAACAGCCGGGTGCCGCCTCAGTACCGCAATCGCGTTCTCTTGCGGATGTGCATCAATTCTGACAATACTCGCGCCGTTGTCCAGCAAATCGCGTACTCTTCCCTGCACAACGAGTTTGCCGCGATTGATGATCGCCATTGAGGTTGCCGTTTGTTCAATTTCGCTGAGAAGATGAGAGGAGAGGAAAATGGTGATGGCGCGTTCCGTTGAGAGGCGCTTGATGAGTTCACGTACCTCTTTGATTCCTTGAGGATCAAGTCCGGTTGTGGGTTCGTCCAGAATGATGAACTCCGGCGAACCGAGCAGAGCCTGAGCGATGCCGAGGCGCTGCCGCATACCGTGTGAAAATGTCTTCACCCTTTCATCGGCACGTTCACGCAACCCGACAAGTTCCAACACCTCGTCGATTTCTTTCGCCGAACAACCACCGCGCAACCCGGCAACAACCTGCAAATTTCTTCTTGCAGTCAGATACAGATAGAAATCGGCCGCTTCGACCAATCCACCAACATGCGACAGAATTTCGTTGCGATGGGACCGCAACCGCTTTTCAAAGAGGAGAATTTCACCTGCAGTGGGCTGCACAAGCGAGAGTAACATGCGAATGGTTGTGCTTTTGCCTGCACCATTCGGTCCGAGAAAACCGAATACATCTCCCCGTCGTACTTCCAGGTTGAGGTCGTGAACGGCCCACCGATTCTTGAATCGTTTGCTCAAGTTATGCGTCTGCAACACTACTGCTTCATGCATACGGCGGCGTCACAATTCTTGATTCTCCTGAGTGATTTGACTATACTAACATTGCAATTCTTGGCGTGCTATTCCTCTTAAGAACAGCCATCACGCTACAATCAACCGCACATCCTGCAATGCAACCGAAAAAACGAAAGCCTGCCAAACGTACCTCCGTCGCCAAAAAGAACGACCGGCATGTGCTGATAGAATTGGTGCAAAGCAACACCCTCTTTTCCAATGTAAGCAAACGTACTCTTGAACGAATCATTTCCAAACTTGTTACGCAGCACTACAAAGATGGCGAGACGATTTTTGATGAAAGCACCAAAGGCCGTGATTTGTACCTGATTCTGACGGGCAAGGTTCACATCAAAAAATATACAAAATACGGAACGGAATCACTTTTAGCCGTCCTCCATGAACGGGACTTTTTCGGTGAGTTGTCTCTCATTGGCGGATTTCCCCGCTCTGCCCGCGCGGAAGCCGTCGGCGATTGCACGATTATCTGCCTCGGATACGACCACTATCAGGCATTGCTGAAAGAAAGCAGAACGTTTGCACAGAATCTCTTGCAGCATCTTGCCCTTCGACTCCGCACAATCGACCAAATGTTCGTGTCCGAACTTGAACGGAATCTTGCATCGTATCAAGCTCAGGTTGACAAGTTGCAACTGCTGATTGAGGCAAGCAAAACGCTCAACTCAACGCTGGACAGTGACGAGTTGCTTGATGCCATTCTCACAGCGGCAACAACAAGTCTGCGGGCGGATCGCGGCACGCTGTACTTGATCGATCCCGTTACGCACGAACTCTGGTCGAAAGTCGTAAAGGGAGAAGATGTGGTCGAAATCCGCCTCTCGATGGGCAAAGGTCTTGCCGGATATGTTGCAAAAACCGGACAAACGGTGAACATCGTTGATGCGTACAAAGACCCGCGTTTTAATCCCGAGATCGACAAAAAAAGCGGTTACAGAACGCATAACGTGCTGTGCATGCCGTTGCGCAACAAAGATGGCACCATTGTCGGCGTGTTTCAATTGCTGAACAAACGCGGCGGCCCCTTTACCAAAGAGGATGTCGATTTCATCGATGCATTATCGGTTCATGCATCGATAGCCATTCAAAACGCCCAAATGATAAAGGAACTTGTTCAGAGCGAACGCCTCTCGGCAATCGGCAGAATGGCAAGCACGATTATTCACGACATCAAGAACCCGATGGCAACCATGCGCATCTACGCGCAGGTTATCAAAAGCAAAACCCAGGATAGTGAAGCTGCCGAGATTGCCGACCTGATGATGAAGCAAGTCGACCGTTTCGTGACCATGACTCAGGAGGTATTGGACTTTTCACGCGGAGTGAGCGAATTGCATGTGGAACCGGTGGAGTTGAAGGATGTCCTTCCGGCAATACTAACGTTTGTTGATCACGACCTTAGCAAACGCGGAATCACGTTTGTGAAGCACTTCGACTACACAGGCACTGTTCTCATGGATGCTGAAAAGATCATGCGTGTATTCCAGAACATTGCCGGCAATGCAGCCGACGCCATGCCCGAAGGTGGCACGCTGACGTTGACTATCAAGCCAAAAGGCGACAAGCTTTCGTTCGAGTTCAGCGATACGGGGCAAGGCATGACCGAAGAAATACGAGCAAGAGTATTCGAACCATTCTTCACGCGGGGGAAAAAGCATGGCACCGGACTCGGCATGGCAATCGTCAAGAAAATTGTAGACGACCACAAAGGTTCCATCGAACTTGACTCCGAGCCCGGCCGCGGCACAACCGTTCGCATCCTGCTTCCGCTCGAACGTGCGTAAACGTTGTGGTTCCACCCGAAAAACCTTATCTTAAGTCTGCTTTTTTGGGCACGTGGCGAAATTGGCAGACGCGCTAGACTTAGGATCTAGTGGGGTAACCCGTGGGGGTTCAAGTCCCTCCGTGCCCACAGGGCGTCTGTTGACGCAACGTTTTGAAGAATAATAGAAAAGGATGTGTGAGTTGGAAGTAACCATCAATACCGTTTCAGATGTTCAGCGTGAAGCCGAGTTCCTCATGACGCATGAGGAGCTTGAACCGCATTTTGAGCGTGCCTATAAGAAATATGCACCGAAAGTGGAACTCAAAGGGTTCCGCAAAGGTAAAGTGCCGATGGAGATGATCAAGAGGCTTTACGGAGAGGCAATTGAGCAGGACGCGCTGGATGATATCGCTAACGAGTCATTCCGGTCGGCAATGATCGAACGCAATGTCGAGCCGTTGGGCCGCCCGTCGTTGACCGATATGGATTTCAAGCGCGGCGAACATTTCAAGTTCACAATCAAATACGAAGTCAAACCGACGGTCGAACTCAAGAAATACAAAGGTCTTGAAGTCGAGAAGCCCGTCCACACGGTAACGGATGCGGAAGTGGATGCGGAAATCGAGCGCCTTCGCAGAATCAATGCAGCAATGCTGGGTGTGACACTCGTTCGCGACGAGGGCGATCACGTCATCACTGCCGATGTGCAGGAACTTGCCGACGACGGGATGCCGTTGGTGGGGAAGAAGACGAAGGATGCGCGGTTCTCCCTTTCCGATGAGACGCTTGTCCGGGAAATCAAAGATGCCCTCGCCAAAGCCGAAGTCGGTGCTGAGTACCGGGTTCGCTTCGAACAGCAACACAGTGACCATACGCATACGCACTTCATCGCGATTTCCGTAAAGAAGATTGAGAAAGTAGAACTGCCCGATTTCGACGACGCGTTCGTCAAGAAGGTCACGCAGGAACAAATTGCAACGAAGGATGAGTTTCTTGCAAATGTCCGCACGGATATACAGGCGTATTGGGCGGAACAGTCTGAACGAAGAGTCGCTGACACCATCGTTGATGAAATCGTCAAGGCACATGAGGTTGTTGTGCCGGAATCCCTCATTGAACTCTATCTCGATTCATTTATCGAGGATATGAAGGGGCGATCGCGCGACGGCAAATTGCCCCAAGGATTTGACGAGAGGAAATTCAGAAATGAAAACCGCCAGTACGCAACGTATCAGGCTAAATGGGGCTTGTTACGGGAAGCGATTATCGAACAGGAGAAACTCGCTGCAACGGACGAGGAAATCGAGCACTACGCCGCTGACGAAGCTGTGCGACTTGGCATCGAGAAAGAGCAAGTTGTGAATTACTTCAAGAGTTCCAATGTCGGTGCGGAGCGGGTCGTCGGACAAAAGCTGATGAAGTTGTTGCGCGACAACGCAAAGATCACGGAACGAGTGATTGAAGAGACACGCTAAACCGATCTACGTATCTTGACCCGAATAGAAAGGAACAGGGGATGAGTTTGAACATACACAGTCAATTGGTACCGATGGTTGTCGAACAAACCGGACGCGGCGAGCGGGCGTACGATATCTTCTCGCGCCTGCTCAAGGAGCGCATTGTGTTCATCGGTACGCCGATTGACGATACAGTCGCCAGCCTCTCCATTGCCCAACTGTTATTTTTGGAATCGGAAGATCCGGACAAGGATATCAGTCTTTACATCAACAGTCCGGGCGGAAGTGTATCATCCGGTCTGGCAATTTACGATACGATTCAATACATTCGCCCCGATGTTGCAACGATCTGCATTGGCATGGCCGCAAGCATGGGCGCGGTGCTGCTGGCAGGCGGAGCAAAAGGAAAGCGTGCAGCATTGCCGAATTCCCGCATCATGATTCACCAACCGTGGGGAGGCGTACAAGGCACGGCATCCGATATCAGCATTCAGGCTGAAGAAATTCTGAAAACAAAAAAGCGTCTGAACCAGATTCTCTCGCATCACACAGGTCAACCCCTCGAATCCATCGAACGCGATACCGATCGTGACCGCTACCTCGCAGCCGAGGAAGCCAAGAACTACGGACTGATTGATACTGTCTATTTCAAAAAAGAGAAAGAGAAAAAGTGAATCAGCGTACACGAGGCAACGAGAAGATCCATTGCTCGTTCTGCGGGAGAAGTCCCGAAGAAGTGCAAAGCATCATCGCCGGGCCGGATGTCTACATCTGCGATATCTGCGTGTCAAGTTCGGTGGATATTATCCGCAACAATCTTGCGGCATTCACGGCCCGCAAAGGGATGAAAGGCGCACTGACGCCGTCGCAGATCAAAAACGCCCTCGATGAATATGTCATCGGTCAGGAACAGGCAAAGAAGAGTCTTGCCGTGGCGGTATACAATCACTATAAACGCATCGATGAGAAGGATCGTCTGTTCGACATCGACGATGTGGAGATCGAGAAGTCGAATATTCTCCTCATCGGTCCGACGGGAACCGGAAAGACACTTCTCGCCAAGACACTTGCCAGAATTCTCGATCTTCCGTTCGCAATCGCCGACGCCACAACGCTGACTGAGGCCGGATACGTCGGCGACGACGTCGAGACAATCCTTGTCCATCTTCTCCAGAACGCCGAATACGACGTCGAAAAGGCGGAACGCGGCATTATTTACATTGACGAGATCGACAAGATCGCCCGCAAGAGCGACAGCGCCTCCATTACGCGAGACGTTTCCGGCGAAGGCGTGCAGCAAGCGCTTCTCAAGATTCTCGAAGGGACTGTTGCCGGCGTACCGCCGAAGGGCGGGAGAAAGCATCCCGAACAGAGCCTCATCAACATCAACACACGGAATATTCTGTTCATCTGCGGCGGCGCGTTCGAAGGGCTCGACAAGATCATCGCCCGCCGCGTGAACAAGAACCCGATGGGATTCGGCGCCGACATCAAAGGCAAACACGACACGAACGGGACGGATATGCTGCAACTGGTGCAGCCCGAAGATTTGATGAAATTCGGGCTCATCCCGGAATTTATCGGCCGCATGCCGCTGATTGCCTCGCTGCACGCGCTGGGTGAAGACGCACTTCGCAACATCCTTACCGAACCGAAGAATGCGCTTGTCAAGCAATACAAGAAGTTGTTCCGAATGGAAGGTGTCGAACTGCATTTTGAAGACTCGGCAATCAGGACGGTTGTACAGAAGGCCATCGAACGCGGAACCGGAGCACGGGCGCTGCGTTCCATCATAGAGGAAGTGATGCTCGAAATCATGTATACCTTGCCCGAGCGCGAAAATGTTGCGACCTGCACCATTACGAAGGATGTCATTCTCAGGAAGAAGGATCCTCTCTACACGTTTGAAGAGAGGAAACAATCTGCATAGGTATTGGAAGAAAATTCCTGATACACAAAAGGCGAGCTTTTCATGGCTCGCCCTTTGCATTGTAGAGTGTATGGTCTTCTATCGGGTCAAAACCATCTTCCGCGTCTCCGCAAAAGTGCCTGCTGATAATCTATAGAAATAGATGCCGCTGGCAACGGCCAATCCCCTTGCATTCTTCCCATCCCACATCACTGAATACGATCCCGCCCGCTGTGTTTCGTTGACGAGTGTCCGGAGCTCCTGACCATTGACATTGAAGATCTTCAGCACAGTGTTCTCTTGCCGCGGCAACTGATAGCTGATACGCGTTTCGGGATTGAAGGGGTTCGGGAAATTCTGTTCGAGGGCAAAACGGGATGGCACACCATTCCCTTCCGCCACATCCGTGATCCGTTCTTGAATTTCGAGATTGTCAATTGCCCAGCCCCATCCGGTGACACTGGCATCAGTATAGAGCCGGAACCGAATGAAGATATTTTCTCCCGCACCAAACACGTCACGAAGATTCACCTCATGATGGCGGTACATGGTTGCGTTGCCCGGTGTCGAGGTATTGTACGCATTCAGCCACGTCGGGTCATACGCGGCGTCATATCCGTCGGCAAGCGGAATCCAGTTGATGCCGTCGCGTGTGCCTTCCACAACCACATAGTCGTAGAATGACGGATTGCCGAACGCCGATCCCGGTTCGCCGGGCTCAACAAGCGCCACATCGTCATACGCCAGATACGCATTCGAGGCGGCAACGGTCACCGGAATCGTGAGCATGTAGGTATTGTTTAGATTATTGCTATAGGGATGGGCGGTGTGAATTCCTCCGTCCGTAAATCCTGTTGGTGTCGTGACGCTGAATCCCGTTCCGGTGAAATCACTTGTGGCCGAGTTGAATGTGTTCGAGTATGCCGCCCGGGCCGGAGCAATCACAACAACAGCAACACTTCTCGCAAGAGAGGGATACACAACTCCTCCTTTATACGAAGTTACGGAGACCGTCAGCGTTCGAGCTTGTAAGACGGGATATTTGACAACGGTATCGCGCATTGCGACAGGGTTGGCCCCGAGCTTGACAAACGGCGTATCGTTGATCGCAACGATGGTCGAATCATACAACCCGCGGAGTGTCACAGGAATCGAGAGCATCCCATCCGGGGCCTGCGCCATAGTTCCCAGCAACGGCTTGAACGTTTGTCCGCCGGCAAGACCCGGTATGTTCACGCTCCACACCCCGCGACCGTGAGTAGCGAGAACAACCTCGTCTTCAACATGAGTCATGAACCAGATACAGGCAGCGGGCATGCCGTTGTTTGCGAGATGCCAGCTTGCACCGCTGTTCGTGGATTCGAACAAACCGATTTCCGTTCCGGCCCACAAGACATTCGGTGTATGCGGAAGAACAAGAAGATCGTACACCGCAACATCAGGAAAGCCGTTGTTGCTTGACGGTCCAGGGATGAATCCGCTGATATCCTCCCATGTTTGCCCGAGATTAGTTGTGCGTAGAATCTTCGGTTTCTGTGCAAAGCTAAAGAGAACATACGCAGTCGAATCATCCCACGGATGCGTTGAAATTCCCGAAATCCCTCCCATCGTTGTGCCTGTAAAATCCGGTACGGGAGAGAAAGTAACACCGCGATTTGTTGAGAGATGAATCTTACCCGTTGCATCCATTCGAGAGCCGGCCCATACTATATCAGGGTTCGCGCGGGAAATTCTCACATCAAGGAACGAACTGATAGGTCCCCACGTGCTGCTGGGAATCGACGTCAACACCCAATTCTGTCCGAAGTTGGTCGACTTGTAAACGCCGCTCGCACCGACAGCAAACAGCAGGTCAGGCTCCATGTTTGTCTTTGCGATTTTTGTAATGAAAGGCGCATTGCCCGACCCGGTTGCCAATCCGCTTGTTGCTGTAGCAAAGCTGGAGCCGCCATTCGTCGAGCGTCGCAAGCCGTTGTATTGTGAACCGCCGATGAGTCTCAACGGATCGTCAAAGTGCCATGAGGTTTCGTAACCGTCGCCGCCGATTTGCGACGTCCAGCCCGTTAGCGCATTGGGATTGATCGGCGAACGCCACGTACCGTTATCCTGCATGCCGCCAAAGTACGCACTGGCACCGGGACGCTTGTCAACGCCGTAGAATTGGCTCGTGATCATTCCGTTGCCCGGATTGATCCAGCCGGTTGAACTATCCGTCGAAATTCCCATCCCGCCGTCATTTGCGTTGATGATGCGGAATGAATTATTCGGCTTCGGTATGATCATGAGGTTATGATGATCGACGTGTACGGCTCCCGCAGACATTGATGCAATAGTACGCTGCGTTTCGGATATCATCGTGATAACGTAGAGATTGACGCCGCCGACGTACACCCTGTTCTCGTTCGTCGGATGAACGACAATCGTGTTATCATACCAACCTTGCGATGAAAGCCAATTCACATTTGTGCCGCTCACGGTAGTCAGCGTCCAGTTTGCCCCCGCATCGGTTGTGACATACAGGTTGGTGTTCGGTGTTCCTTCGGCCGCGGCATAAATCCTGTTCACATTCGACGGGGCAATGGCGAGTTCGTATCGTCCCGTCAGATCGTTGATGCCGTTGGAGGAAAGAAACCACGACTCTCCCGCGTTAGTCGATTTCAAAATTCCCTTCTCGCGTACTGCGGCGTACTGAATATTGAAGTTGCCGGGTGTTGCCACAATGTGCAGCACGCGTTTGATTCGTCCCGCTTGGCCGATTTCCGTTTCATTATAGACTTGGTACCATGTCGTTCCGCCGTTCGTTGTTTTGTAGATGCTGGAGCGATTCACCGTATTCTGCTTGTAGCGTCCCGACGTCGTTGCAGCAAGTACAATATCCGGATTCTGGGGATCGACAATCATCCGGGCAATGTTGTTGAAGTTGTCATTGCCGGTTGTGCTTGTGAGTTGATACCATGTCTCGCCGCGGTCAGTGGATTTCAGAATGCCGTCTCCGTTCACGACATCCACACTGAACATGCTTTCACCGGTTCCCGCATACATGATGTTGGGATTGGAGGGCGATTGAATCACCTCGGACATTGCAAGATTCGGCATGGTGGGTGTCAAGTCTCTCCACGTTGCGCCGGCATTCGTGGTCTTCCAAATGCCGCCGCCGACGCTGCCGAAGTACCAGGTGTTGTAGTTGGGATCGCCGGGATCAACAGCAATTCCTCGAGCCCGACCCGGTACATTCCCCGGCCCGCGGCTGATCCACGGAAGAATGTTGGGCGATTGCGGACTGTTACGTCGCGCCTTTGTCAACTCTGTCATTTTGTGATTGGGTGGATAGGCAGGCTCCGTTGCGCCGTACGGGATGCGCATTTCGTGAAGAATGCGTGCAAATTGATGCGGGGCTTCCGCTTTAGCCTCGCCCAGTCGGATTTTTTCAAGAGTGCGAAGACGGGCGGCATTCCGGATTCCTTCGGGGGAATCGGGGTCAAGTTTTGTGCGCAACTTCGTCAACTGCTGGTACTCACGCACTTCGTCCTCCGTCAACTGCACAGCGCTATCTGATACACTGCCGAGGTCGACGACATACGCTATGCTGATTGATAGGCACAGCACGACAACGGCCCCAATGAGTAGCTTCCGGCTCATGGTACAACCTTTCGTTTTTTGAGTGAATGATAGTGACGATACCTCTGAGTTGCTTATCTGCTTAACGTACGCGTAATGAGGTCGTAGATTTCCCTGAACGCATCAGGCTTTTCGTCGCCGCTGACGTTACCCGGAATAAGGTGAATGAGGAGTCTGCTTTCATCCAGCCACTCTACCGTTCCGTTCTCAACATCTCGTTCATAAACGACGGAATCATCCTGCGTAGAATAAACAAAGAATGAGAGCGGTTGGATGCCGGCACGCGGTTTTTCTTTCTTCACACACAACATAAAATCGCCGGCAGAATTCGGTATCAGATCAAAATCATATCCATACCTCGCCGCGGCGGCAGCATGCAGGCCGTGATCGTCCTCCTTGCTCTTCCCGGCAGAACATCCCGCAAAGAAGGCGGTAATCAGGATTGAAATGATGATGTGAACGCGAATATGAAGCACGAAGACCAAGTGTTTGGGAAAGCGAACTTTGAAACCTTGAGGAGTCTTGCCGCGAGGTCGAATACAAGTTAAGCAATGCCCTCACCAAAAGTCAAGGCGGTGTGGTCCGGATTCGCTTTCCCCTCCAACGCGGGCTCTACCGGATCAGGATCATCTTCCTGACTGCCGAGAGTCCGTTGCTCGTCTTGAGGCGATAGAAGTACACGCCGCTCGCTTGCCCGGATGCATCGAACCGGGCTGAATACCTTCCGGCGTTTCTTCTCTCATTCACCAGCGTCGCCACTTCCCGCCCCAACACGTCATGCACCTTGAGCGTCACTTGAGCAGCTGTTGGTAGTTGATAACTGATGGTAGTTGTCGAATTGAACGGGTTGGGGTAGTTTTGCGCGAGTTCGAATTCGTTCGGCTTGCCGTCGCCGTGCTGCTCCACCGAAAGAACAAGGCTGTTGTAGAGATTAAGTGCTTGAATCGCCGCATGCTGCAATCCTGTTAAATTGTAAGCGCATACAATTGCCACTGCAAAGCGCATCGTATCGGATGGCTGCAAGACGAACGGGCCGATGGCGAGAAGAAAACGCGTGTCGGATAAGGACGGAAATTCGTCCGGCGCTATTCCGCCCGAACTCATCACACCATATTTTGCCCTGTCCGTTGGCGGCGAGTTTGCAAGGTGGTATCTCTGGAAAGTAAGTCGCTCTGATGCAAATGGGTCCAACAAACTGATGCCAAATGGTGTTGAACCACTGTCAACAGGGTTATGTACGAACGCCAACCTGCTGGACAAATAGAACCCCGTGTAGTTGCGTATATAGTAGTTCGGTACACCTGAGGGTCCGACACTGGCATCGGCGAACATACCAACATAGCAGCTATCAACCACCCGTTGGGAGTTGTTGATGATATGGTAGCGGATGATTTCTATTCCTTCGTTCAAAGGTGAATCCCACGTAAAGGAACTCTGGATCACTTTCAAATTCTGAGGAATATGACCCGCCGGCCTCTCATAATAATCTGTATACTGACAGAAGAAGTTCTGGTCTGCCACCGGTGTATATGCCAATGACGACCCCCAGTACGCATCCCACCCGGGAGGCTTTGGCGCACCTTGACCGTAAACTTTCCAGATTGAATCTGCCGGTGCAGGCCCGGGATAAAATTCATACAAAGGGCCGGCATAACCTTCATACACTGTCGAAACGACGCGAATCTTCTCTCCCGTCCCGCTGATTGTTGTATCAATCAAGCCGCCAATCCACATTCCGGCAGCATAGAGATGTTCAATGCGGGATCCAGCCGGGAATTCCAATCCAATCGAGTCCGGGTGTGTCGATGTAAGGTAAGAGACTTTTCCCATTGCGCCACGATTGTCCATCTGGAGCAACATGGTTGTTCCCTGCTTTGCGGAAACAACATTTGGCTGCGCAACGATTTGATTGTACATCAAGAGGGTTGCAGCGAGGGGGACTAACAGCAGGCACTCTGTTCGGGAGTGTGTCATGGCTCTTCCCTTTCAGATGAGGAATGCGGATAGTTGACAACCGTAATATACTGCACCAAATGTCGAACAGCAACAAAAGCCGACGTGGGGAACGGAACATCTCCCGTCCTCCACACTTCAACTATCGCAACACTACCATCTTTCTGGCTGAAACCAAGCCGTTTGCGGCAATTCTGTAGATATACAAGCCGCTGGAAAGACCTTCAGCATTAAACTGAACCGAATGCTCCCCCGCATTCTTGACCTCATTCACCAGCGTTGCAACTTCCCGTCCGAGAATATCAAATACCTTCAGTGTCACGTGGGCCTGGGGTTTGAGGTTTGGGATTTGGAATTTTATGGTTGTTGTCGGATTGAACGGGTTGGGATAGTTTTGAGAAAGTACAAACGCAGCGGGGAGTTCGGGAATCTCCGTCACGTCCGTCACAATCAGATTCAACGAATTGGTAATGCGAAGCTTTCCGAATCCCCACGTTGTGTTGGGGACTGTTCCCGTATATTGATCAGCGATGGCTCCTGCTTGCAGTAACGCTTTCACGTGCCTGTGGCGCAACGTCGTGTCGGCTTGAAGGAGAAGCGTCGCGGCACCTGCAACGTGCGGGCCGGCCGAGCTTGTCCCGCCAAAACCGGTATAGGTAACATTCCGGCCAATCGTGTACACTGTACTTCCCGGCGACGCAACATCAACAATACGAAAGCCGTCGAGACGCGTACCTTTTCCACTGAAAGTGTTGATATTCGTGTCGTTGGATTTGTTCTTGTATGCGCCAACGCCGATTGCGCTGTCGGCGGTGGAAGGCCAGGTTGCAGTGTTGTCTTCCGAAGGAGATATCCACCGCGCCAATCCGCTCCAACTGAATCCGTTATCGCCCAACATGCAGTCGATTCGTTTCGCTGCGCCGGTGGTATTTATGAGTCTGACATTATATGTCGTTGAGCCGCTTGACGCGATGTACGCAGCCATCATCGTTGTGTTGCGGGATGAAGTGGCTTTGTTGGAGTAAACGGATTTTGTTCCAATCGTAATCGTCGAGCCGTCGCCTGGCAGAGGCACGAAGCTGCTTGATGCGACTTGCAGTAGAACAGTGACGTCGTTCGCATTTCCCAGCCATCGGATCGAAGGCCACACTTGCGAAGACGAGCCGCCGGTGAAGGTAATTGTTGTTGAATCGTTTGCATTGACTGTGACTGTGTTCTGCATGAATCCGCCGGTGAGATTTCCAGCAGGCATTACTTGCACAATGCCGTTTGCCGCATACTCGTTGATCATGATTTCTTCGTTGGACGATCCGTCCAGATACTCCCACACCCATTCGCCATCTTCCACCAAAAAGACATCGGCTCCTTCCGCTTGTGCCCACGCCATCATCGAGGCGAGTCCCGTGAAGAAGCGGGGTGAATTGTTGTACTCGATTGAGCCGAAAATCATCTCTGCACCCGGCGCTATGCCCGCAAGCCGGTGAACACCCTCAATCCCACCGACAGCAATTCCGGCAACTGATGTTCCGTGTCCGCCGTACGGCCCGGTATCAGGATTCGCGTTGATCAAATCCACACCACGGCGACGAACCGTGCCGTTCGTTTCCCTTATTGCACGAATCTTCGATGTCTTCAAGCCAACCAACTTCTCCCCCGTGTTAAGCCGGTTGTTGCCGTTTGCATCAATCGCAATGAACCACTGCTCACCGTATGTCGGCGATGCCTCTGTGAATCCGGCGCCAGTACCGTAGTTCCTCGAAGCGTCGTTGTTTGCATCGTTGTACAGAAAATCAAGATTCACATCATACACACCGCCGGTATTGACGGAATACGAAATCTCACGATAGCGGAGAATTTCGTTCGGGTCGGCAATTCCGTTTCCGTTCAAGTCCACGGCGTCTGTTCCCGGATCGAATATACTGTTGCTGTTGACGTCAAGCCAATTCAGCGTATCGCCGTCGGCAAACCAGAGCATCGGATGGAAGAAATCCACGCCGGTATCGAAGTTTGCAATGATAGCGCCCTTTCCTGTAATCTTCCTTCCAAGCTGATCGTTGCGCTGCCAAACTGTGTCGGCCTGAATCTGCGGGCGGCTCACGTCAAGCGGCGGTATACGAACAGGACGCCACGATGGTTGGACGGCAATAATTTCGCCTACGCCTTCAAGTTGCGGAAGAACATCAAACGGAATTTCAACCGGAAAAACCGTCTCTGATCCAAGTCGTTTTCCGTTATGGATTTCAAACCGAACTCCGAGACGCTCGAGCCGTTGCAGCAATTCTCCGGTTGGCTTCGCGACAAATCGTATGGTGGCAGGAACAGGAGCCGCAACCTGACCGCCTGCTTCAGCTTGACGGAAGAGAAAATCGAACCGGAAATCGATGTTCGAATGTTGAGAAGAAGCTGTTGTTGCCGCGAGAAGCAAGATTGCCGATAAGAACTTTTTCATTGCATCATCCTTCTTATGTATTGTCAGATATCTAAACGCAAAATACATCAGTAGCGCCGCTCCAACTAAATATCTCTACATAAACTGTGAAGTTCTTTCCATGCTGGTGCGGCACTGCGCCCCTCGATTTGTAGAAAAAGATAGTTGGAGGGGCACTAGCATGGAAAAGGCAAACAGTTCCCTCTTCAGCGTCGTGCAATCCAGACTCCCGCAATGGTTATCGCCGACCCGATCACCTGTATGAAGAACACCTGCTCATCAAGCACAATATACGAGACAACAAAAGCAAGAACCGGAACAAGATTGCTGAAACTGCTCGTCCTTCCCGGGCCCAACCGCTGAACGCCGTACGACCAGAACGCATTGGCAAGCCCGATGGACAGGATGCCGGAGACCACCGACGCAACCCAAATCGTCCAGCTAACGGATTTCCAATCCGTGACAACGGCGGAAGGAATCGCGGCAAGCACAAGTCCCACCGCCCCGATGCCGATCATCATTGTTGCAAGGTGCAGCGACGAGTAGCGGACAAGGAGAGGTTTCTGTAGATTTGTGCTGAATCCCCACAGGATCGCTGCTGCAAGGCAAACAAGGTCGCCGATTATTTCAAGCCCGCCGAATTGGAGTTTCTTTCCGCTTCCCGCAATAATCATAATCACGCCGGCAAGGGAAAGTCCCATGCCGAGCCACATCATTTCCTGAATTTTCTCTTTGTGCAATCGGGCGTGAAAGAGAATTGTCCAAAGCGGAGACGTCGCCATGAGAATGGCGGCGTTGCCCGCTGTTGTCAGCGAGAGGCCGATAATGAACGCGCATTGATACAACACGTTAGCAATAAACCCGGCCCGGAGAATACTCTTCCAATCGGATTTCTGAACGGGAGTCCACACCGATGTCGAAAAGAACATCGCCGCCAGAACAATAAATGCCACGACAAAACGAATGCCGTTGAAAACAAATACGTCAAGATGGGAAATGGCAAACTTCGCAATCGGGAAATTGGTTGCCCAGATGAAGACGACGAAAAGAAGAAGGATTTGCGCACGCTGCTGGCGTATGCGCTCGAGTTCAGTCATGCAGCAGCCTTTGATGCGTTGCGCGGCTTACAAGCTACAATATACCCCCCGACATACAACGCCAGTCCAAGATAAAGCAATTCGTACAAATACGGCTGGGGCATACTGCCACGAATTGTTGCATCCGTATCATGTACGAATGAATAGAGAATAACCGCTGTGCCGAGAAAAGCAAGCAACCAACTCAGGATGGTGGGAGAAAAATATTTGTAAAGCGAAGTGCGATAGACGATATCAACACCAACCACAACCAAAAGAGCCGCAATCAAACCTGCTGACACTACCGGACCAATCCACGGAACAGGAATCAGAAAAAGAATATCCCAGTCAGTAAGCGAAGTCGGCCAATCGAGAATCACTTTGAGCCATACATAATAGAAAATATCCCACACACCGAACGCGATGCAAAAGTAGCCGAATTTCTGCCAACCCCTGCCCCCCGCAACAATCCCGATTGACACCAACATAACAATCGTTGCGGCTTCTCGCATCAACTCAACCGCAAGATGTGTCGTGCTGATCATTTTCAGCGGGAAGCTGAAACCATCCGGATAGTACAACGCCCGCAGATAGACTACGATGCTCGATTCGACAAACGCAAAGGCAATGGCGAACAACACTACCCAGACGAGTTTCCGCACCGGCACATGTTCACGCGTCATCTGTTTGCCTTTCAGCAATCACGCTTTGTTCTGTTCTTGTTCATTGTATTCATCAAGAAATGCAACGGCCCGCCGCATATGCGGAATCACAATCGAGCCGCCGACAACCAACGCAACGCTGAACACATCATACAACTCCTCGTTCGTCACGCCTTCCTTCCGGCACTGTTGGATGTGATAAGAAATGCAATCATCGCAACGAAGAACCATCGAAGCAACAAGACCAAGCATTTCTTTCGTCTTGACATCGAGAGCCCCCGGCTCGTATGTCAGTGTATCGACACCAAAGAACCTTTTGATGGGCCGGTTTTCGATGCCGAGAATCCGCTCGTTCATTTTCGAACGGAAGTCATTGAACTCTTTTACTCTGCCTGACATGCTTTCTCCTTGAACTAGTTTAATGGGATTCCAACGGCGGCAGACCGTGCTTCACCTTCAAGGCCCGCAATCTGCCAATAGCTTCATACGCCTCCTGCCAGCCGCCGTCAAGAACATCTTTCATGATCTCTTTGATCTCCGAAAGTGAAGCGTGTGTTGCCTCCGCTGAAGAAAGCGGAAATGGAATGCGAAGGTATTCCTCAATGGCAGCAATGTTCTGCCACACAACCGCAAGTCCGGCAAACATTGTCATTACGGCAAGCAGGACCTCGATCAGTCCGGTGGTCATTCCAAACTGCCAGCCGAGAGGAATACTCAAGCATCCCAACAGGACAATCACCCATCCGGTAATCGACGTCAGCCGGTACCGCTTCAGTACTTTGTAGAAGCCAAAATAGAAATACTGCAACTCTGCGTCGGTTAACATTGCGGAACGTTGGCGTTACATGCGAAAAGTACGGACTTCTTTTCAAGGAGAACAAGTTGGGAACGGCGCTCCAGCCACAGTAACTGTCAGCTTCAAGGAACGGGACAAATCCCAATCGACATTTGCCAAAGAAACGAAACTATCACGGCAAGAATGAGGAAGACTACTGCGAACTTTCGGATGATCACGGCAACCTCCATCGTCGGCCATCCCTTGCGAGCAACTCATCGGCTTCTTTCGGACCCCACGTTCCAGAAGTGTAGTCGTGAATTTTAGAATTCTTGTTCGAAATCCACCCCTCATGAACGGGTGTGATGAGTTGCCAGGCAACATCAACACTGTCGCCGCGTGCGTACAGCGTTGCATCGCCGAGCATACAATCAAGTATCAGACGGGTGTACGCGTCAGTCAAGTGTCCCCCGAAGGATGAGCCGTATCGGAAATCCATTGTTACGGGGCGCATACGCATGAACGAGCCGGGAATTTTCGAGCTGAACTTGAGGGAGATGCCCTCATCGGGTTGAACACGAATCACAATATTGTTGTGATCGAGCGAGTCCGCAGGCAAATGCCTGAAAAGATGGTGGGGAGTTTTTTTGAATTGAATGGCAATCTCCGTCACCCGTTTCGGCAACCGCTTTCCCGAACGAACATAGAACGGAACACCGGCCCAACGCCAGTTGTCGATCTGAAGTTTCAGCGCTACGTACGTTTCCGTCACGCTTTCGGTCGAGACACCCCGCTCGGATTTGTACGCAAGAACAGAAGCGCCATTCACCGTCCCCGCCGCATACTGTCCCCGCACAGAGTACTCGTGAACTTCATCCGGGCGGATGCTGCGGATAGCCTGAAACACCTTCTGTTTTTCATCACGCACCTGTTGGGCGTCAAACAAGACGGGGGGTTCCATCGCAGTTAATGCGAGCAATTGCAGCATGTGATTCTGAATCATATCGCGCATAGCCCCTGCGTGTTCGTAGTATCCGCCGCGATTCTCGACACCCACGGTTTCAGCCGCGGTGATTTGAATGTGATCGATATAGTTTCTGTTCCAGATCGGCTCGAAAATTCCGTTCGCAAATCTGAATACCAGAAGATTCTGGACGGTTTCCTTGCCGAGATAATGATCGATGCGGTAAACCTGCTCTTCATCGAACACACTCAACACTTCTCTATTCAGTTGGCGGGCCGAGTTCAGATCAACGCCGAACGGCTTTTCAATAATGATACGAACCCAGGCGTTCTGCCCTCCGGGCTTGTTCATCGCCGCGCCCGAAAGGCCTTTTATGATTGGTGAATACATGCCAGGCGGGGTTGAAAGATAGAAAAGTACGTTCTCCCCTGCCCTTCTTGCCTCATTGATGACTTCAAGTTCCTTTTTCAGCTTTGCATATTCTTCCGGCTTGCCCGGATCGATAGTCACGTAGAACAATCCGCGAACGAACGTCTCCCACAAAGCCTTTTCGGATTCCTGAAATCTCCCGAACTCTTTCAGCGCCTTAAACATGTACTCGCGAAAAACCTCGTGCGACATGGCTGTTCTGCCTGCGCCAACAATGGTGAAACCGGAGGGCAGCACACCTTGCCGGGCGAGGTCGAAGATTGCGGGAATGAGTTTCCGTTTCGTCAAATCGCCCGAAGCACCAAAAATCACCATCGTACACGGGTCGGGCATCTTCTCGATGCGGCTTGATTCAGCGAGGGGATTGAGGAGTTCTGATTGCATTGGGGTTTACGGATTATTGAGCACTCTTGACTCGCAAGAAGTAAAGCCTTCCACACCGCAAAGGATGAAAGGCTTTTTCGGACACATAGACATGAAACGAATCCGAATCACAGGCCGATTACACGCGGGCTGCAGCAAATTCATTCCGCTTGTTCTGGAGATTCTGATAGAGGCCGTCGAATGATTTTTCGAACGCGGCAACGCCGTCATCCTCGAGCTTTTGCAGAACCCATCGCATATCAATACCTGCACGCGCAACATCGCAGAGCGCCCCAAGCGCCTTGTCCATGTCACGTTCAACAGTAAGCGCAGGTTTTGCATGATCGAGAATCGCGTTATATGTCGCCGGAGGCACAGTGTTCACCGTTTGTCGGCCAACGAGTGTCTCGACATAGAGCAAGTCGCTATAAGCGGGATTCTTCGTTCCGGTACTTCCCCACAACGGACGTTGAGCAACGGCTCCCTTGGCCTTCAACGCCTTCCATCGTTTTGATGAGAACACATCCTTGAAAGCCTGATATACATACTTGGTGTTGGCAACTGCTGCCTTGCCCATGACGGTCTGCATTGCAGGATCGTTCTTCTTTGAAAGAAGATCATCAACCAGAGTATCAATGCGACTGACGAATACGCTTGCAACAGAAGCAACATCACGCACGGACAGTCCCGCCAATGCACGTCGTTCCAATCCGGCAATGAATGCCCGCGCAACCGCCCGATAGCGGTCAACGGAGAAGATAAGCGTGACATTAATGTTTATGCCTTCACTGAGACATTGTTCTATTGCAGGAAGTCCCTCCTTTGTTGCGGGGATTTTTACCATGAGATTCCTCCTGCCAACAAGATTCCACAGAAGGCGTGCCTCTTCAACCGTTTCTTGCGTCATCCGGGCCTTTGAAGGGGTCACCTCAATGCTGACGTATCCGTCGCGGCCGTTTGTTCGCTCGTACACTTCGTGCATAACATCGCAGGCCATCTGTATATCTTTCACCATCAACGCACGAATAATCTCCGCAGTATCGATTTCCGGGTTCGCGGAAAGCAATCCGGCAATCTGATCGTCATAGTCCGTGCTGCCTGAAATTGCCTTGTCGAAAATTGTTGGATTGGATGTGACGCCGAGTAATCCTTCATCTACCATGCGCTTCAACTCGCCGGTTTGCAGGACGTTTCTGCTAATGTTATCATACCAGATGCTCTGCCCGAGTTGTTCGAGTTTCTGGATATTCGTCATATTGTTCCTCACTTACATTTCTTACTGTTGCTGTTGTTCAATATCGAGAATTTTCTTCAGTCTCCTGATGTGCCGCTCTTCATTGGTAAATCGCGCAGCTAGAAATGCCCGCGCTATTTCAAGCGCTGGCGCAACTCCGATAACGCGTGAACCGAGACATAACACGTTCATATCGTCATGCTCGACGCCCTGATGCCCGGAGTATGTATCATGTGCAACTCCGGCACGGATGCCTTTGATTTTGTTCGCCGCAATGCAAGCGCCGACTCCGCTGCCGCAGACGAGGATACCGCGTTCGACTTCCTTTGCTGCAACCGCCTTCCCGATTTTCCGGGCGAAATCGGGATAATCTGAAGCCGACTCATCGTGCGCGCCGAGGTCAACGATTTCATGACCTTCCTTTTTCAATTCTGCGGCAAGAAATTGTTTGAGGGAAAACCCCGCGTGATCTCCTGCAAGAGCGATCTTCATGCAAGCACCCTTTTTGCTGCAGCGACCACGGCCTCTGCTGTGATGCCAAAGCCCTTGAATACTGCATCAACGGGAGCCGACATGCCGAATGTTGTCATTCCCACAAACTCGCCGTGCTGTCCGATGTATCGTTCCCATCCCAACTTCATTCCTGCTTCAACTGCCACGCGCGCAGTTACCGATGGAGGCAGAACGCTTTCTTTGTATTCTCCGGATTGCGCCTCAAACAACTCCCACGACGGCATGCTTACAACGCGGGCACGAATTCCTTCAGAGGAAAGCTGCTCGTACGCTTTGACGGCGAGTGATACTTCCGACCCGGTGGCAAGAAGCAATACACGCGGGTTCTTTTCACCAATCAGAATGTATGCACCCCGAGAAAGGTTCGCCGCGGATGCAAACTTTGTTTGATCAAGAACAGGGAGTTTCTGGCGTGTGGTTGCGAGTACCACGGGGCCCTTACGATGCTCGAGGGCAAACTTCCACGCGTATGCAGTTTCGTTGGCATCCGCCGGACGTAGGATTATCAGGCCGGGCATTGCACGCAGCGATGCGAAATGCTCAACCGCCTGATGTGTCGGGCCATCTTCGCCCAGCCCGATGCTTTCATGGGTGAAGACGAAAATGGTCGGGTATTTTGATAGAGCGGCGAGCCTGATTGAGGGTCGCATGTAATCTGTAAACGCGAAGAACGTCGCCCCGTACGGAATCAGCATGTCGCTGACGGCAATGCCGTTCATAATTGCGCCCATGCCGTGTTCACGTACTCCGTACCGGATATAGCGTCCGAGTCTGTTGGTCTTGCTGAAGTCCGTCGAGCCTTTGAATTTTGTATTGTTTGATGGAGTTAAATCAGCCGAGCCGCCGAGCACAAGCGGCAACTTCGGCATGATGGCATCAAGGGTTTTTCCTTGCGCCTCACGCGTTGCAAGCGGCGTTGCCGGATCGAATTTCGGAACATTCTCCTTCCAAATTGTTTCCCAGTTCTCGGGAAGTTTGCGCTCCGCTGCCCGCTTGAATTCCTTTGCCAAATCGGGATGAGCCTTTTCGTAGTTGGCAAACAGTGTGTTCCATTCCGCTTCCTTGGCAGCGCCTTTCTCAACTTCTTTCCTGAATACCTTCAATGCTTCGTCAGGAATGAAGAGTTTCCTTTCAGGATCCCATCCAAACTGTTTCTTCGTCAATTTGATCTCATCATCGCCGAGAGGCGACCCGTGTGCATCGGCGGTGTCGTGTTTGTTGGGGCTCCCGTAGCCGATGTGTGTCCGCAACTTGATCAGTGAGGGACGATCCCTTTCGTTCTGCGCTGCAACCAACGCTTTCCCGATGGCATCGAGATCGTTGCCATCTCCACCAACTGTTTGAACGAACCACCCGTATGCTTCGTACCGCTTCGCCGAATCTTCCGTGAAGGCAAGATCGGTGCTTCCGTCGATTGAGATATGATTGTCGTCGTAGAGCACAATGAGCTTGTTGAGACCGAGTGTTCCGGCAAGCGAACACGCTTCCGATGAAACACCCTCCATCAAACAGCCGTCTCCCGCTATCACATAGATGTTGTAGTCGATAATCGGAAAGCCGTCACGATTGAAGTATGCAACAAGATACTTCTCCGCCAGCGCCATCCCGACCGCATTCGAAATCCCCTGCCCCAACGGACCCGTTGTCACTTCAACTCCGGTCGTGTGCCCGTACTCAGGATGCCCCGGTGTTTTGCTCCCCCACTGCCTGAAATTCAGAATCTCATCAAAAGGCAAATCGTAACCCGTCAAGTGAAGCAACGAGTACAAAAGCATGCAGCCGTGTCCCGCGGATAGCACGAATCTGTCACGATTCACCCACTTTGGGTTGCGCGGGTTGTGCTTGAGATGGCGCGACCACAGGAGATATGCGGCGGGCGCCATTCCCATAGGCATTCCGGGGTGTCCTGATTTGGCTTTTTGTATTGCATCAATCGAAAGACAACGAATAGTGTTGATGCAGAGTTCATCCAACTCCGTTTGGCTTGGATGCCTTGGAAGTTTCGGAAGCTTATCTAATTGGTCTATTGAAATTGAAGGAGATGAACCGGAGGCGATGCTTGACATTGAAATTCCCTGAAATTCGTCGGAAAAGGTGGAAAATGAGTCCCCTAAAGATAGGCATTTCTTGATGATTTTCAATTACTTGCTGCCGGAACTTGCTTGAACGAAGTGGGTCACATTCCTACATACATATTTGTAAAAACTACTAAAGATGTCTGTCCTTATGTCCGATAATCAGTATGGGAATAGGTAAGTTCTACATAAATCGGCCAAAGCGTTACAACTCTTGCTCAGAGGTGGATGAGTTTGAAGAATTGTGCTGCTTAGAGTGAGAAAAGTTCACATTTGAGAGGGTATTTCATGGCAAAGAAGGATCAAACAATTCTGGTGGTTGATGACGAAGAAACATTCAGATATATGCTCTCGACGCTTATTTCGGGAGCAGGATATACGGTTGAGACAGCCTCCGACGGCATAGCCGCAATCAACGCCATTCAAACAAATCTCTACGACGTGGTTCTTTGTGATGTACGAATGCCGAAGGTAGATGGCATCGAAGTGTTGAAGTTCATCAAAACAAACTATCCAAGGACAGAAGTTGTTATGCTTACCGGAACAGCCGATGTACGGATTGCCGTTGAGTGCATGAAAACCGGCGCGTACGACCACATCCTCAAGCCCACAACTTCGGATGATCTTCTTACAACGATTGAGCGGGCTCTGGAACACCAGCAGCTTATCCGCAATAATGCCGTTATGAAAACCGAGCTTGAACGGCTGCAAGGAAACGGCGACATTATCGGCGAAAGCACCGCCCTTCGCAGAGTGTTGGACGTTGCGGCCAAAGTTGCACCAACCGAATCGACTGTGTTGATTCAAGGACCGAGCGGTACCGGCAAGGAACTGATCGCAAACTACATCTATCAACGCAGCGAGCGATACGGATTGCCGTTTGTGACAGTCAATTGTGCATCCATTCCCGATACGCTTATTGAAGCCGAACTGTTCGGTTATGAAAAGGGCGCATTTACCGATGCCCAGAAAATGAAGCCGGGTATTGTCGAGATTGCGGACAAAGGAACGTTGTTCCTCGACGAAATCGGCGACATCAGCCCGATCGTGCAACCGAAGATTCTGCGCTTCATTCAAAGCGGTGAATTCCGCCGTGTTGGCGGAAATCAAATTCTGAAAGCGGATTGCCGCATCCTCTCCGCCACCAACAAGAACTTGAAAGAGGAAGTGAAAGAGGGACGTTTCCGTGAGGATTTGCTGTACCGTCTGAACGTCATTACCATCGAGTTGCCTTCATTGCAACAAAGACGTGATGACATTCCGCTCCTTGTCAATTCGTTCCTCACAACAAAAATGAAAACCCGCGTGCCGAAGTCGATCTCAGACAAGGCCATTGAGGTACTGCTTTCGTACGATTGGCCCGGAAATATCCGTGAGCTGGAGAACGTAATCGAGCGTGCGGCGATTCTGTGCCAGAACAATATCATTGAGCCGCGGGATCTCTCGCTGCCGAATTCACCGATGACGCTGCCTTCGACGAACGGCCGCGACAGCAAGGTAGGCACAACAATTCCGCTGAAGGAAATCGAGCGCATGCATATTGAAGCGGTGCTGCAAAGCCTGCGCGGTAACAAAACCGAAACGGCGAAAATTCTCGGCATCAGCCTGAAGACACTCTACACAAAAATCCAGCAATACCAGCTTCGCTGGAACTAGGCAGTTCAACAACCATTGCATCATTGGCACGCAACTCGTAGTTTACCGTAGCCGATGATGCAATGTGAACTGTTGATATGACCTTATCCTCCCCCGACTCTCTATTCCGCAAAACGTCATTCATTGCAATCCTCTACATTGTCGCCTCAATGTATGTCTTCGGTGTGTGGGTTTGGAGCGCCGATTCTCCGACAACCGCGTTCAACAGCGACCTGCGCTCCACACTCTCCGAGTTGATCTACGGAACGGCACACAAACCGTACGTCCAGCGTGTACTTGTCCCGATGCTTACCCGTGCTGTGTACTTCACCGTCTCAGGCCCGACTCTTGACTCATTGGAACAGAAGGTTCTAGAACTCCCAAAAGTTCAAAAAGAAACGGCTCGATTAGGATGGGAAATAGAATATTTCGCAGAATATCTGATCGCTCTGTCGTTTGCATTTCTTGCCTTGTTCGGGTTTCCGTTTGTTATGAAAAACCTCTGGTCAACGCTATATGAAACGGAACAAGCCATCACCAATATCATTCCAATCTTAGCTCTCCTGGCGCTGCCACCGGTTTTTCTGACGGGGCCGCATTATATCTACGATCTTCCTGCGCTCTTCTTCTTCACTCTGGGAATGGTAATGATGATACACGGAAGGTGGACATTCTACTACCCTGTGTTCATTCTCGGATGTCTCAACAAAGAAACGATGGTTTTGCTTTCGCTGTTCTTCGTGCTGTTGTATTGGAAGAGAATGCCGCGGAAATCGTTGCTTCTTCATGCATTGACACAAGGGGTGATCTTCGCTGTTATCAAAGCCGTTATCACCTACTCATTTGTCGGGAATGGAGGGGCTGTGATGGATTTTCATCTCTTCCTCAATCTGCACATTCTGCTGATGGGCTATGATTGGATAACATTAGTCGGATGGACTCTCGTCCTGACGCTGGTTTTCCTGGATTTCCGCAAGAAGCACGAGATCTTGCGGAAGGCCATTCTACTGGCGATCCCTCTTGGCGTATTGGTACTTTTGTCTGGCGTGATAACGGAACTACGGGCTGCATATGAAATGTATCCGATTGTGTTGTTGCTTGCTTCACACACAGTATTGTTCAGGTTTGTGAAAATCCCCTATCACCTAAAGCAACAACCATTGCTTGCTGCGAAGCAACCATGAGCAACCTGTCGATTCATCGCATCACGTCACTCGAACTTCCGCAGCTTCAGCCCTATCACACGCTTCGACGTCCGCAGGATCATCTTGAGCAGGGGATATTTGTTGCCGAGGGCGAGAAAGTGGTGCGTCGTTTTCTCTCTTCGGATTGGCAGACAATCTCTCTTCTGCTCACGGAGGAATGGTTGGAGGAAATTGTTCGTACAGCAGATGAAAGGCGGTTAGACGGGGTTGAGATTTTCGTCGGCGAGAAGGCGCTGCTTGAGACGATAGTCGGCTTTCCGCTGCATCAGGGAATTATGGCTGTTGGAAGAACTCCGACCGAACTGCCTTTGCCTGAACTTGTTCCGAGACTTCCGGCTCCCTTCTTCCTTGTCGCTCTCGACGGACTTGTCCATGCCGAGAATGTTGGAGTAGTAGTAAGAAATTGTGCCGCGTTTGGGGTAGACGCAATTCTCGTGAGCAGAACAACGGCAAGTCCGTACCTGCGCCGTGCAGTACGCAACTCAATGGGCGGAATTTTCAAGCTGCCCTGTTTTCACGCAAAGAACCTTGCACATTCACTTGATTGGCTTAAGATCGCACACAACACCCGTGTTATCATCGCCGATGCTCACGCGGAACAGACAATTGACAGGGCAGATTTCTCCGGAAACATATGCGTCGTGTTCGGAAACGAAGATGCGGGCGTTTCAGCAGACGTCGAGTCCGTAGCAACCGACAAAATAGGAATACCGATGCATTCGGGCATGAATTCGCTCAACGTTGCCAGCGCGAGCGCTGTGGTGCTGTATGAGGCAAGACGAAGAAGGACGTCTTAGAAGCTTCCTTTTGCCGTGATCGGCCCAGGGTTCAAACATACGACTTCTTCAGAAGGGGCGACTTCAGTCAGCGCATTGTTGAGTCGTGTCCGAAGGGCGTCAAGATCCCCATCATCCGGCAAATCCATCAGTCTGCATGCACGACGAAGTTCTTCGGCAGAACGCTTGTCGTCATTCACCCAATCGACTGCTGATTGTTTTGAGGGCATCCCATCTTTCCTTTGCAAACATATAAAGAGCGGGACCGTATGGCCCCGCTCTTTGTGTTCTATAGCATACAACTTTTACTTCAGCAGAATGAGTTTTTTCACCTCACTGAACGAACCTGCTGTCATACGGTAGTAGTAAATGCCGCTGGCAAGGTTGGCCGCGTTCCACGTCACTTCATACGTACCCATCGGCTTCACGTCGTTCACAAGAGTTGCCACTTCCCGACCGAGCATGTCGAACACCTTGAGTGTCACTTCACTCGTCTGCGGCATGCTGAACCTGATTGTGGTTGACGGGTTAAACGGATTCGGATAGTTCTGTTCCAGAGCAAAGGTGCCCGGCAGTTCATTTGTCGGCCGGACATCCGTATTAATGTTTGAACCGTCATAGAACACACCAGTGGGTCCGAGTTCCGAGTAGATCACGCCGCCACCAAATCCAGCTGTAGATCGGAAACCCGCAACACTGGGAGCTGTGGACGTGCTGGCGTTGCGATTTTCATTCACAATCTGGTGGCCTGCAAAGGGAGGAGTGAATGCGCTCGTATAGATAATCGTGTCGCGCGACGGCCCCTTCGAAACGTAGGCAACTCTGAAAGCACCCTGAGCCTCCTGGCAATCGAGGTCCGCACGATTCTGGTTGTTGGCTTGAAGTTGGAGAATCTCATTCAACGTCCAGTTTGCAAGTGCCCACGCTCCCGTTGGACTGATGCCATAGCCTATATTATCGATTCCGGCTTGCGTGCGCGTATACATGATCATCAAGGCATTGCTTTGCCGGTTCGACACAAAAGAGCCGCCGAACTCCGGATCTGCTGTCGCCCCAACGTTCAGCTGCGTCCATGTCGATCCCGTGCCCAAACCTGAAAGCGGAATGCGTTGCAGACGCAGATTGGGGTTTGTTGCTGTGATATCGTTCGTCAACAGCACCCCAATGGTGTCCGACCGGAAGTTGTAGTCGATGTCCAGATCAAAATCGTTGAACGAGTTGCGTGCTGTGTCGAGCGCCCACGTTGTTCCCCAATCCGTCGAAAATGCCGCGAGGGCTTGATTGCCGACACCGGTGGTCGAATCCACGTTTTGGAATGCCGTGTACCAATACGTCAAACTGGCGCTCCACATGTATCCATCGGAAACAATAGCGGGATTGATGTGCCCTCGGCCTGCGGGACGAGTGGCAATGCCGGCAGCTCTGAAGCCGGATCCGTTTTCAAGACAGGAAAGCCAGTACAACTGTCCGCCATACCCTGCCGCCGCAAGCGTACGGACAGCAGCAAATCCGAGGAGATGATTGTTCACTGAATCCGTGACAAAGAAATCGAATGAATGCCACTTCGTTGTTCCGCCGGGAAGGACGTTCAGAATTCGTGTCCATGTTAATCCTTGATCCGTTGACCGGAAAACACAGAGCGTATCTCTGTTGCTGGCAATGTAAGCAACGAACTTATTCCCCAGACTATCAACGCGAAGTCTGAGGCTCTTGGCATTTCCGGCTATAAGCGGGCTCAAGATGTTTGCAGTTGAAACCGGAACGTCTCCCGGACCCCAATCATTGGATGTCCCGTTTCCGTTCGACAAACCGGGCAGCACGGCGTACGGTTCGTCTGCGGTAGAGGCTACACGGGAAAACGCATTGGGGTATTGCTGGTTGTACTGCGCTGTGAGGGTTTCATAGAGGGAGAGATTTTCTGCGCGTCGGGCGGCAACAATGTCGGCCCAGAGTTGCGCACGGGGGGATGTGTCAACAATTTCCTCTGCTCCAATGCCTGCTTCACGTGCAATATCCTCCGGTGTTTGCGCAAGCAAGGGAGCGAAAGCAACTAAACAGATGAGCAAAGCTTTCGCCAAATGTTTCATGGCATCTCCTTATATATTGTGGTTGGATGGTTAGTTGGCCGCTATAGTGCGGAAACTCTCAACTCACTCTACATCTCATGCTCAAACTCATCGACATATTGCAAAGAACAACGCACTAATAATGTAAAAAGGAGAACTCATTTGCAAGCCTACGGTACTTCAATTTCGTTCTGGACGGAGTATCATTCCGACGCCCCATACTGTTGAGGAAATCAACAGGCCAGGGTAGATTGGCTCAATCCCGAACGGATACAATGCGGCACTCCCTATTTCCTTCGTCCAACCCGATAGAAGCCATGAGAGTGACCCCAGCCACCCGAACAGCATTGAGGAAAATGCAAATCCCGAGGGTATCTTGAGTCTTTGAAAATAACTCGCCAGAAGCGGGATCAATAGCCCCGGCACAAGCACCGTTCCGATCGTGTACCAGAGCTTGATAACGGAAGGAATTGCGATGCTCAACGCGATGGAAAGCGCGGCCGTGACAATGAGTCCGGCTTTTGTGTAGCGCGCAACATTCGAATCATCTTCCTCTCTTCTCCACCTCCAGACGATATCGCGGCCCAGCGTTGTTGCCGAGATGAACGTCAAAGTATTGAGACTCGACATGATTGTGGCAAGCATCCCGATGTAGAACATCCCTTTTGCAATCGGAGGAAGTGTGATTTCGGCAAGCAGCGGAAATGCCATCACAGGCTGTTCAAGCGCCGGCAGAACAGCGCGGGCGTACAATCCGGCAGTTGCCGTCATTGCATCAAAGACAAACCAGAAGATGATGGAGATGAGAATCCCCTTCTGCGCTACCTTTCCCGACTTTGCAGCATAACACCGTTGATGAAACGCAGGATCGACAAGTGTCCACAACGCAATGAAGAACCACACCAACACAAACTGAATCGAATTACCGCCGTTCCATGTAAGATGCAACGCCGGAACATTCTGCCGGATGAAATCCACTCCGCCGAACTTGTCATACGCAAACGGAATAATCACGGCAAAACCGAGAAACATCAGAATGAACTCAAAAACGTCTGTGTGCACGTCCGCCCGGAATCCGCCGGTGTACAAATACGCCGTTGTCAGAATTGTACCGATGAACAAGCAGACAACATATCCGAAACCAGTGACAAGCTGCAACAACACGGCAAGCATCAGCACGTACGGTGCGGGTGTTGTGAGAAGAAATGTGAGAAATGAGCCGAGAAGTGCAGTCTTTCTGTCGTATGCGTGTTGTAGTTTGTCGGGAATGGTGAGAAGATTCGATGCACGAATACGCTTAGCAAGAAACACTGCAAACACAAGCGCGAAAATGTAATACGGCACTCCTTGCACAACCCAATTGGAAATACCGTACAGATACGAGAACTCTCCGACGCCTAAAATGCCGCCGTACCATGTTGAGACAAGCGTCATCACGAACAGCGGAAGTGTCAGCGAACGCCCCGCAAGCAGAAAATCAGTTGCTTCACTTTTGGATTTGGAGAGAAAGCCGATAAGGAGAACGGCACCGAAGTAAGCCCCTATCAACAGAAGGTCGATGGGAGAAAAAGTTACCATGAATCGGGAAGCTCCATCGTCTTATTCGTCGAAGAAACAATCATCAACATCTTTCCTTTCTTCACCTCAACGGTAAAGGGCGACTTCTCAACAACATTACTGACACCAATTTCTCCCACCTTCATCGATGCGTTGGTGAGCGGATAGCGAAGCCCGCGAAGAGTAATCCCGGCACATGCACCGAAGGGCACCAGGCTGATGGCTGTTCCGGTTGAAGCATAAAAAGTTCTTCTCTTCCCTACCGGCACAGCGTACCATGCATCTCCCACGAACTCGATATCGATTGACGAAGTGTAGTTCCAGATTACGGAGAGGTTACCCAATGTGTGATCGAGTCGTTTACCGGTTGCAGCTACGATTGCCGCCTTTCTTATTCCAATATCTCCCAGAAAATCGAGCGCTTTCTCAAGGTCGGTGTTATCCTGACGCGAGACATGAATGAGCCGGGATGTGGAAAAGAACCGCGCCGTCTGTTTGGTGATCGAATCGAGATCGCCAATAATCACATCCGGACGGATGCCGAGAGATAGGGCGACGTTTGCTCCGCCGTCAGCAGCAACAATCAAGTCTGAATGGCGTGCAAGCTTCTGAACCGGCTTACGACCCGGAGATTCTCCGTTGCAAATAATGAGGGCCTTTTCGAACCGCGCTGATTTCTTTTTCATTTACAATGTAATGGCGATATTGAAGAACATATTCCGCCCGGCCCCGACAAAGAACTCCTCCCCCTCCCCGTACGCTGCATAGAGTGTATCGAAGATATTGTTGACATGCAGCTTCAGTTCCAGCCCGACATTGTCAAATACATTCATGATTTTGTAAGCCAGCAAAGCATCGCTTACAAAATACGCGTCAACAGTATTCTGTTCGTCTTTGAAATTGTCCGTGTATTGTTTGCCGACATATCGCCCGCTTAACGAGAGAAGAAGATTCTCGTATCGATACGAGACCCGCAAATTCCCCAATACATCCGGAAAACCCGCAATCGGATTCCTTTTGAGATTGAGCGGAACCCCCGTTGAGTAATCCGTATGGCGTACAAACCGGTTACGGCTGAATGTAGCATTGCCGCTTACTTCAAACTCATCCGTCAGCTTTGCCCGTGCGCTGAACTCAACGCCGATGTGGCGCGTACGTTCGGCATTTCCGGTGATGGGCTGACCGAAACGATCCACCTGGCCGCTCTTGACAATCTCGTCCGTAAATTCCATCCAAAAGAGATTGGCAAACACTTTGAAACGTTCATGGGTGAATCCTCCTCCAAATTCAACGTCGAGAAGGCGTTCGGGCTTCACGAGCGGCGTCGAGAAATCAAATCCGCCAGCCGGCTTCGGGCCAAACTGCGGCACAATCGCCCCCCACGATTCGGGTGTACTTGCCTCTGCCGCGTCGTACAGATTCTTCAAGCGCGGTTCGCGGGAAGTGTATGCAAGGCTGATGTAGCTGTTCCAATTCTCATCAAGATTATAGTTCAGCCCGACGCGAGGATTCACAAAGTGATACGGAACGGAAAAATCCGTGCCGACATATTTTTCATCAAACAATCGATAACGATTATAGGCATACTGCACACTGAACATTCCCGTCAAGTCCGGACGGAAACGATACAACTCCTGCGCATACAATGAAACAATATCTTTCGCCCCCTTGTAATCATAGTAGCGGTAGTTAGCAGGCAGCACAACAGGTAGCATGTCTGCACGCTTGAGATTGCCCCAATGTTCGGAGCGATGCAAGCGAAGCTCCGCCCCCGCGATAAACTCACCGTTCTCATGCGAGAACGTCACCCGCGGCAACCATCCCCATTGCCTGTTGCTGACGACTGCATGAATCAGGGCGCGGGACATGTACAGCGTGTCAGGATCGCCTGTAATATCGAATCCGTTCTGTCGTGTAATACGGAAATACGAATACGGCGCCCACGATCCGTCATAGTCAAAGAAGCCGTCTCCCAACAACAGAAACAGCGTATTGTTGAGTGTGAGATTTTCCGAAAGTCGCCATTCATGGAACAACTCGTAATGCGGCTGGGAGAAATTTTCGATTTCGTCGTCTCCTTGAATCGGGTTTGCACGGCGTTTCTCACGATCCTTCACGTCGGCTTTCGGAATGCCGTAGAATGCGAGGTGATCCGAAACCGGTCCGCCATAGAAGTTGACTTGCGTGGTCATCTTCTCGTCATATCGAATCAAGCCAAGAAAGTAACTGTTGAAATCCACCCACGAACGTTCCCGATAGCCGCTACTCAGAATTTTCGAGAGACGTCCGTGAATTGCATATTGGTTGTCGATGAGGCCCGAATTGAACAACGCGGAATATCGCCGCGTATTGTAACTTCCGACGCCACCTGAAAGTTGAAAAAGCCGTTCCCGACCGAAATTATTGGTGACAAGATTGACCGAGCCGCCGATAGCAGGAGAGCCGTAGAATGCGCTGCCCGCCCCGCGCTGAACCTGAATATCTTCGACACTTGCCGCGATGTCCGGAATATCAAGCCAGTACACGTTATGATCTTCGGGATCATTTTGCGGAATGCCGTTTACCATCACGGCAATGCGCCGCGCATCGAAACCGCGAATGTTCAGATACGTGTAACCGATTCCGTTGCCTGCTTCGGAGTAGAATGTTGTTGAAGGAAGTTCGGAAAGCAGAACGGGAATATCCTGTGTAGAGTATCGTTCACGAATGTGTTCTCGTTCCAGAGTTGAAAATGTTGCCGGGGTTTCCCGCTCTCTTCCTCGTGTAGCTGAAACGACTATTGGTTGGCCAATAATCTCCGACGGAGAAAGTGAGAATGTGAGGAAAGCAACTCCGCCTCCCGCCACGATCACTTCCTTTCTCAGCGAAGCGTACCCCACAAACGATGCACGCAATTCGTACATCCCGGCTTTCACATTCCCTATCGTAAATTCGCCGTCGGCATCAGTTGTCGAGCCGAGAGATGTGCCCCTGATCGTGATGTTGGCCCCAAACAGCGGTTTCGCCGTTGACGCGTCGATGACTTTCCCTTTTATAGTGCCGGTTTCTTCTGCAAATGAAAAGGCGAAGAGGAGAAACAAACACGGCACAATCCGCAAAGTGGTTTTCATTCGTCTCATAATTTCCTTCTCTTACAAAAAATACAAATGCCGTTTCCGTTGCGAACCTGCAAAGGAAAACGGCAGAAAAAGAAATCAAGAACGAACTTGGTTCCGTTTCCCTACGCCGGTATGATCCGGATCAGGTTCCTAGGGTCTTATCTCAGTCCCGCTGTGTTATCGTCGGGACACCCCTAACGGTGCTATCAAAATATATGATTACCGCCCAAGAAATTCAAATGCTGCACCCTCTTTGCGGTCAAGCTCTTCTTACAGATTCAATACCGCTTTCGCAGCATCCTCCCCCGTCACCACCGCGCCTTCCATAAATCCCTGCCAGTCCGCAATGTGCTCGCCTGCAAAGAATACCCGCCTGTGGGGCTTCGCCAGAACGGGCTGAAGCGTGAACCACTGATCCTTTCCGTAGATGGCATACGCGCCCATCGAATGCGGATCGTTGCCCCAGTAGTAGTTCACCTGCCGGACAACTTTTTCTGACACATCGCCGAATCCCGGACGTAACGCGTCAGCAATGATGCGTTTGCGGTACTCGTTATTCTGCCGGGCTATGACGTCAGCCTTGTCGCCGATCGAGTATGAAATCAAAACACCCTGCCCCGACTCCTGGCTTTTTGTTGCATGATAGAAATAGTGGGCGTTGGAATCCGTCAGCAAATCGAACGCTTCATCGTTCCAGAATCTCTCGTTGAACAGTACCGCATGTTTGTTGATGCGCGAGTATTGCAGCGCGTTCAATGCCACCACCTTCTCCTTCGGCAACTCGGGAAGCCATTGAATCTTGCCGATGGCGAATGTCGGGATTGTACAGATCACGAAATCGCACACAAACACCGCCCCGTTCTCGCATGTCACGGTAGTCGATTTGGCCTCCTGCTTCACAGATGCAACTCTGTGCTGCAGCCTGATTTTGTCGAGCCCGATTTTCTCGGCCATCGCATGTGGAAGCCTGCTGTTGCCTCCGCGTATTTTCAAATCCATTTCGTTCTTCGGGCTCGACTCCGCATACTCGGTGATTGCCGGATAGCCGGATACATGCCGGATGCTCTCTCCAAAGTCCGTGCTGTCTGCAAGTTCCCGCAAATCCAAATCACGCTCGCCGATTCCGTTGTTCATCAGGTAACGCCACCAATCTGTTTTGTCGAGAACCCGTTTCTGTGCTTCCGACATCTTCCCAAAATCCGCCAGCAGCTTCTCGAACTTCGTATTCCACTCCTCCGAGTATCCCCACTTTCCGCTGGGAGAATATTCATTCTTGTAGATGAGATGTGTCTCGAATTGATTGTTGAAGAGTTCGAGATTGAATTCCTTGCAGAGGGCAATCACCCGTTCGTGCGAGTTGCCCACCCATTCGGCTCCGAGTTCAATGGTAAGTTTCTTGTCTGAATCGATTTCGTGGGAGAGAACCCTGCCACCAATTCTGTTGCGGGCCTCAAGAACGACAACCTCGATGTTCTGCTTCGTGAGTTCGTAGGCTGCTGCAAGTCCCGCAAGACCTGCGCCAAGCACAACAACACGGGGCTTCCTGTTTTTTGATTGGGAGAACATCTTGTCGGACAGCATAATGCCGGCCGAAAGAATGGCGGATTGCTGAAGAAATTCGCGGCGGGTAGTCATACGGAAGCCTCCGTGGAATGTGATTGTAAGAGAACGTTGAATAGAAAAGAAAAGGCCGGTACGCAGGCAAGTGTGCCGGTCCAAATCTACAACGTGAAGGGCTGTATTGCAAGATGCAGCCCGATTCTTCCTATTCGCCTTTCTTCAACACTCGTGCAGCTATGAACGACTTGACGGTCAACGCAACAAACGCCAGACAAATCACCGCCATGATAGAACGGGCGACCGCGGCTTCGGGCCTGTCAACCGCCTCTCCTCCCATCATCTTGAACAATTGCCAGATACCGCTGACCGAGCCGAAAAATCCGAGGAGGCCGATCACAGCGGCGCCATGCATCGCATGTTTGCGCATGTTTTCGTTGCGCGCGATAATGCCGAACATCAGCAGCAGCAAGCCGAAGATGGCGGGAATCAGCGCCGTCCACGACGCGGCGCCTGTCGCGAAGTAACTCACCAACCCCACAAGAATCAATACGACTCCAAAACCGATGGTTGTATTTGCCATTTACTTCTTCTCCTATGAATGTTGTGAAAGAAACACCGGGTACTACGCAGGCTAAATTATCTGAGGCAGAAAACCGAGAACACCCGACAACGATTGCTCGACACGAAGCGCAAGCGCTACAACATCTGTGGCCGGAGGTTTGATGTCCGGCACGACGATGACTTGCATACCCGCTGCGTGCGCTGATCTTGCACCAGCATCAGAGTCTTCAAGAACAAGACACCGGTTTGCGCTTACACCTAATTGCACTGCTGTCTCAAGATAAATGTCGGGCGCAGGTTTGCCGCGATGCACGTCGTCGCCTGAAATAACGACCGGAAACCGTTCGAACAATCCCGTTCGCTTCAACTTCATTGCGGCACGTTCCTGCGTTGATGATGTTGCAACAGCTTTGCGAATCTTCCTACCATCCAAGAAATCGAGCAACTCAAGCAATCCCGGTTTCAACGGAATGCCGATGTTGGCGATGTGATCATCCGTGTACGACAGACGGAGAGCCTTCAGCTCATCCAACGCCACTTCCTCGCCGAGATTCTTGCGAAGAATTGCGTCCGAGTCGGGACCCGTCCGGCCGATCATTTCGTGCACGACGTTTTCGGTTAACGGATAGCCCATCTCCGAACTTGCCCGCAACCATGCATCGGAGGCTATTCGCTCGGTGTCAATCATGAGGCCATCGAGATCAAAAATCACCGCCTCGAATTTCGTTCGGGACATGAAGCGGCTACTCCCTCATCAGTTTCTTGTATTTGATGCGATGCGGACGGTCGGCCTCGATGCCGTACCGCTTCAGCATGTCTTCGTGATATTCGGAGTAATTCCCGTCGTACCACACAACTTTGCTGTCGCCTTCAAATGCGAGGATATGCGTCGCAACACGATCGAGGAACCAGCGGTCATGGGAGATAACAACAGCGCAGCCCGCAAAGTTCTGCAATGCTTCTTCCAACGCCCGCAACGTGTTGACATCAAGATCGTTCGTCGGTTCATCGAGCAGCAGCACGTTTGCGCCTTCACGCAGGACTTTGGCAAGATGTACACGATTCCTTTCGCCTCCCGAGAGAATGCCGACCGGCTTCTGCTGATCCGTACCGCTGAAATTGAACCGCGCAACATACGCCCGCGAATTCACCTCACGATTTCCAAGCATGATCAAATCTTCGCCACCGGAAATTTCCTGCCAGATGGTTTTGTTCGGATCGAGCGGGCGATTCTGATCGACATAGCCGAGCTTGACTGTATCGCCGATTGCAAATGTACCGGAGTCGGGTTTTTCATCCCCCGTAATCATTCTGAACAGCGTCGTCTTACCGGCACCGTTCGGGCCGATAATACCGATAATACCGCCGGGCGGAAGCATGAAGTTCATACCTTCGTAGAGAAGATTTTCGCCGTAGGCTTTGGAGACATTCTTTGCCTCGATCACCACATTCCCCAACCGGGGTCCCGGAGGGATGTAGATTTCGATGTCTTCGTTACGTTTGTCTTTTTGCTCGGCGATCATCTTCTCGTACGCGGCAATGCGCGCTTTGCTTTTCGCATGACGTCCTTTCGGGTTCATGCGAACCCATTCCAATTCTTCCGCAAGGGCCTTCTGGCGTTTCGATTCCTGCTTCTCCTCGATGGCAAGTCGCTGCCTCTTCTGCTCAAGCCATGATGAATAATTACCCTCGAACGGAATCCCCTCGCCGCGATCCAATTCCAAAATCCATCCGGCGACGTTGTCGAGAAAATAGCGATCATGCGTTACGGCAAGCACAGTCCCTTTGTATTGTGCAAGATGTTGCTCAAGCCATCCGACCGACTCCGCATCAAGATGATTGGTCGGTTCGTCGAGCAGCAGCACGTCGGGTTCCTGCAGAAGCAAACGGCACAGTGCTACTCGCCGGCGTTCACCGCCCGAAAGAACCTTCACCGGCGTTTCGCCCGGCGGACATCGTAATGCATCCATCGCCTGTTCGAGTTTGCTGTCGAGATCCCACGCATTCAGGTGATCGATCTTCTCCTGCAACTTGCCCTGCTTCTCCAGCAGCGCATCGTAATCCGCGTCAGGCTCGGAGAACTTGGCGCTGATTTCTTCGTACTCCTTCAACAGCTTCACCGTTCCGGCAACGCCTTCCTCAACAACTTCTTTGACGGTTTTTGATTGATCGAGTTCGGGTTCTTGAGAAAGATAGCCGAAGGTGATTCCTTTTTGCGCCGTGATCGTGCCGAGATAGTCTTTATCGACTCCTGCAATCAGCTTGAGCAGCGTACTCTTTCCCGCGCCGTTCAGGCCCAGCACGCCGATCTTCGCGCCGTAGAAGAATGATAGGTAGATGTCTTTGAGAATTTGCTTGTTGGGCTTGACGACTTTCCCGACCCCAACCATCGAGAAGATGATTTTGTTATCGCTCATGAAAAAGTGGATTCCTGCTTTGGATTGTGCTTCGGGCGTCCGGCTGTCGTTTCTACACCGGGAACGGTGAGTTGTCGGTTCGGGATAATATAACGAAAAGGCGGGAAGGGAGAAAATCCGGAAACAGGGGGCAGTGCAAGCGTTGACAGGAAAATCAGCCGACGATAACACCGCGGCATTCGCCGAATCCTATCCGCACAGCATTGCTTCGCTCGCAATACCCGCGGATCGTCACTTCATCGCCATCTTCGAGGAATGTTCTCTTCTCACCCGAAGGAAGTTGTAGCGGTTCGGTGCCGCGCCAGGTTCGCTCCAGCAGGCAGCCGCGGGAATCCTTCGTCGTGCCGCTCACCGTGCCGCTGGCGAGCAAATCGCCGAGACGAAGATTGCAGCCGTTGCTTGCATGGTGCGTCAGCATCTGGGCAAGAGTCCAATACATTTCTTTGAAGTTTCCACTGCTGACGAGGAACGCGTCGGACTTTTTCTCGCGCATCTTTCGGGAACGCAAGAATACTTCGAGCGTGATATTCACTCCCCCCGTCATCACGTTCGCCGTTGAGTCGAGATACGGTAACGGCGCAGGGTCGTCAGCGGGACGCGCAAACGCTGGACAGCGGAAAGGTTCGAGGGCATCAAGCGTAACAATCCACGGTGAGATCGTTGTTGCGAAATTCTTTGCAAGAAACGGGCCGAGCGGTTGATACTCCCACTTCTGAATGTCTCGTGCCGACCAATCATTTACCAAACAAAGACCGAAGATGTGATGTTCAGCTTCGCTGATCGGGATTGGCTTGCTCATTTCATTTCCCGGACCGATGAAGAAACCGACTTCAAGTTCGTAATCAAGCTGTTTGGTCGAGCCGAACACAGGGGCAGGTGCGTCATCGGATTTCGTCTGCCCGGAAGGACGTTGTACCGGCGTTCCGCTGACCACAATGGACGAAGCGCGGCCGTGATAGCCAATCGGCACATACTTGTAATTCGGCAGCAACGGATTGTCCGGGCGAAACATACTGCCGACGTTTGTCGCGTGGTAGATCGAAGCATAGAAATCGGTGTAGTCGCCGACTGCAACCGGTAGTTGCATTTCAACCGCTGTCATAGGAACGAGACATCTTTCAACTTTCCCGCGTTCTTCAGTATCAGAAAGAAGAACACTCAGCCGTTTTCTCAGTTCCGACCAATGCGCACGTCCAAGGGAAAGAAGCCGGTTCAACGTGTCGCCGGAACATGCTTCGGCCGCTTCCTCCGCAAGTCCGTTGAACAATCCCTCGTTCCGCGCGGCGGTGATATCAACCACCTGATCGCCGATCGCCACACCGATATGATGCAGACCGGTGACCTTCTTCCTGAATACGCCGAACGGAAGGTTTTGTATCGGAAAGTCGTTTCCCGGAATGTTGGCCGAAGGAATCCAGGATGTAAGTTGGGGATTGTGGGTTTCGTTCATAGTACACGCTACCGGTTTCGTGGTTCGATTTTCGTCACATCAACCGTATTCTCTTCAAATCATCCATCGGCTCACGGAACGAACACGAGCCGAATGAGATGGCGAAGTTTCTTCGGGCATCAAGCAATTCCTTTTCGTCAAGATGATGTGCACGCCATGAGATGTGTTTGTCGTCGAGCGTAAACGCCTTCAGTGATTCTTCTTCAAGAAGTGTCACGGTATCATCAAGGCTCATTCCCTTCCGGGCAAACGCCGCTGCGAGAAACAGGTTGAGATAACCGTACATCTTTCCCTGCTCGCTATCAGGTTTGTAGGTAAGATTGTACACCGACCGGATGGGATGATGCAACCCCGCGGTTGCTTTGAACGGAACATTCTCTTTCACACACGCATGAACGAACCGGGCAAGGTTCCGGCTTGACGGGAATGCATCCGCAGTAATTCCTCCGGTACGAACTTTTGCAAAACGTTTGTGCTTCCCGATTTCTGCAATCAGTTCAGCGGGGTCCGTTTGAATAGGTATTTCGATAAACAATTGAAACGATGCGGGGACGGCAGCCGATGCGTCTCTGATGTCATCTATACGTGCCGCCTTCACTTCGATAGTGTCAATTACAACTTTGCCGATGTGGCGCCCGTTGAAACTTCCGACTTTCCGCATTTCGAACCGTGTGTTCGGGCCTGCGAGGGCGCTCAACTTCCAGACGGTCGAACCCGACAACAGCAGCTTCACCTCTTGCCCGAACTCATCAAGCCGGGGGATCGGTACGATGAACCGCCCGAGTGCCCACGCATCGTTTCCGCGCAGATACGCATCGTAGTTCTTGACTGCTTCGGCCATCGAAAGAGCTGCCGGAGGAAAGAGTCCGGCATAATCTACAATGCCTGAAAGAAATGTTCTCAGAGTCTGCAATGCTGGCATCGGTTCAGTTGCGGGCCCAAGTTCGAAGAAAGGCAAACATCTTTTCCCGGCTGTGACCTTTCCCTTCCTCCAATTCGCTTGTGTCTTGCGAATGCAGCAAACGCCCGGTTTCATCCAGCACAAAAAGATGTGGATATCCGGCAACTTTCGGGTATCTGGACAGAACTTCTTCGTTCTTATTGTTCTTGCTCCAGTTTACTTTCACTACAACAAAGTTAGCATGAAGGTACTCGTTCAAATCGGGATTCTTCACGAACAGCGAATCGAGGCGGTGGCACCACACACACCATTCACCACCGACATCGAGCAAGACATGTCTGCCCGACCGCTTTGCTTCTGCAACCGCAAGTTGAATATCTGCAGCGGCGTCACGCTTCTCGTCAAACTTCTCAAGCGGAATCCATAAAGGCGTATCACGGGCTTCCGTTCGCGTCTGGGCGAATCCCTGAAGCCAGCAGAAAGCAACAATCGCCGCAGCAAAGAATAGCCGGGCCACTATTCGACCGAACACCATATTACAATTCCCTCTTTGTCAACGAAGCCATACTTGTTATTCAGTTTCACGAACGCGCTTCCTTGATAGAAGTCCCATGCCAGGTCAAACTGGGGTTGAACCACCATTTGTCCCTTTGTGTCAATATAGCCGTATTGCGCGCCCACCCCAACAACTGCGAGCCCTTCGGAAAATCCGCCGGCATCATCGTACGAAGGCGGGATAACCATCTCACCCTTTCTGTTCACAAATCCGAATTTGCCATCCCTCTTCACCCACGCGTAACCTTCCGAGAAATTTGAGGAAGTATCCCTTCCGAGAGTGAAGAGCATCGTTCCGCTTTTATCAATGTAGCCCCACGTGACGCCCTTGCGCACGCGTGCGAGACCCTCTGTGAATGCAAATGCATCATCGAACTGCGCAGGAATCTTGATTGTGCCTGCGTGATCGATGTACGCCCAGAGTCTGCCGGTGTTCACAGCGGCAAGGCCTTCCGAGAAACTCAGGGCGTTGTTGTAGCCTTCTTCGATAACGATATTGCCTGTCGAATCGATATAGTCAAAACGCGTACCGATTGTGATAATCCAGAGGAATTTTCTGAGCGAACGAACCCAAGCGCGGCCTTCGTAGAAACTCCCAGCGTCGATATACTCCGGTTCAATAACGACTTCTCCGCGCTTGTTGATGAAGCCCCATTTCTGACCGCTGAAGACTTTGGACATTCTGATGCGCGCAAAGCCGCCGGAGAAATTGTCGGCGTCGCTGAATTGCGGCTCGATTGCATACTTACCCGTGGTATCAATGTAGCCCCACAATCCGTCATTCTGAACCAAGGCAAGATTCTCGAAAAACGGAAGCGCAACGTCGAACTGCGGCTGAATGACGACATTTCCTTTCCTGTCGAAGTAGCCGAACTTCCCTTCCTTTGCAAAAGGAATGTAGATGGATTTTGTTTTCTGTGCTGACGCAGGCTGGCATAGCACAAGCGCAGCGACGAAACTTATCAGCAGTGATTTCATCGTAAGTTCGTATCAAATGACCATAGGAATATTTAGAATTAGCTATTTCCTTCACGAAAGGAGGATATTTCTATGGCGCTATCCAACCCGAGCAAAG
>JAANMW010000193.1_pt1 | contig 68016 bp, 52 predicted proteins | sample 7279671 | NCBI WGS metagenome assembly JAANMW01 (sample SAMN14094541, study PRJNA606508) | bioreactor metagenome | isolation source: A lab-scale SPAN reactor treating ammonium-rich wastewater day 247 | place: Ireland: Galway | collected 2017-09-19 | reverse complement strand
GCCCGCGCACGGCGACGCGCGCATCCCGCTGGACGTGCGCGGCGACGCGTCGCGCCTCCTCGCGCGCGTGGGCGCCGCGCTCGGCGCCGCGCGTCCGCTCGGCTACGAGGTGCGGGGCACGGTGGCGCTGCGCGACGGCAGCGTCGTGCCGTTCCGCCGCGACGGACGGCTTCCGGAGGCGCGCACGCCGTGACGCAGTCGCTGACGTTCACCAAGATGCAGGGGCTGGGCAACGACTTCGTCGTCGTCGACGCGACCGCCGCGCCTTTCGCGCTGGACGCGGCGCAGATCCGCCTTCTCGCCGACCGGCGCTTCGGCGTGGGCTGCGACCAGGTGCTGGTGGTCGAGCGGCCCGGCCGCGCCGACGCCGACTTCCGCTACCGGATCTTCAACGCCGACGGTGCCGAGGTCGAGCAGTGCGGCAACGGCGCGCGCTGCTTCGTGGTGTTCGTGCGCGCGAAAGGGCTGACCGACAAGCGCGCGATCCGCGTCGAGACGCGCGCCGGGGTGATCGTGCCCACGCTGGAGGACGACGGCACGGTCACGGTGGACATGGGCACGCCGCGGTTCGCGCCCGGCGACGTCCCCTTCGTCGGCGGTACGGGCGCCGCCGCGGAGCCGCTCGACGTCGGCGGGCGCACCGTGACGGTCTCCGCGCTGTCGATGGGCAACCCGCACGCGGTGCAGGTCGTCGCGGACGTCGAGACGGCACCGGTCGCGACGCAGGGGCCGCGGATCGAGCATCACCCGCGATTTCCGAAGCGCGTCAACGCGGGCTACATGCAGGTGATCGATCGCGCTACCATTGCGCTGCGCGTCTGGGAGCGCGGAGCGGGCGAGACGCTCGCTTGCGGCACCGGCGCCTGCGCGGCGGTCGTGGCGGGCATCCGCCGCGGCCTCCTCGACGGCGAGGTGCGGGTGCGGGTGCGCGGCGGCGAACTGTCGATCGGCTGGGCCGGCGGCAGCGCGCCGGTGACGATGACCGGTGCGGCGGCGACCGTGTTCGAGGGGCGCTGGCGCGTGACGGGATGAGGGCGGAGTCGCGCCCGCCGATCGACGGAACCGATGGACAGGAGCGGAACGACACGATGGAAGCGAAGGACGTCGCGGACTACCTGAGGGCGCATCCGGGATTCTTCGAGGATCACGCCGACGTGCTCGCCGACGTCTCCGTGCCGCATCCGCACGGCGGGCACGCGATCCCGATCGCCGAGCGCCAGATCCTGACGCTGCGCGAGCGCAGCGCGGAACTCGACGCGCGGCTGCGCGAACTCATCGCGAACGGCCGGGCGAACGACACCATCGGCGAGAAGCTCCATCGCTCGACGCTCGCGCTCTTCGCGTCGCCCGACCTCGAGACCACGCTCGCGGTCCTCGACCACAGCCTGAAGGAGGACTTCGGCGTGCCCGAGGTCGCCGCGCGCCTGTGGGGCAAGGTGCCCGAGCAGTCGTACCTCCCGCAGCTCGCCGCGACCTCGCCGGAGGTGCGCATGTGGGCCGACGCGATGACGGAACCGCAGTGCGGCGACGCGGCGCCCTACGAGACGCGCGAGTGGTTCGAGCGCGGGGATGCGCTCCGCTCGTTCGCGTTCATGCCGCTTCGCACCGCGCAGAACTTCGGCGTGCTCGCGCTCGGCAGCGAGGATCCCGAACGCTACCGCGCGGGCGTGGGGACGGTCTACCTCGTGCGGCTCGCCGAACTCGCGAGCGTCGCCACCGCGCGCTACCTGCCGCTGAACTGACCTCCCGCGTCCGCCAGGGCGAGCGCCTCCGCGCGATGACCCGCGCCCGAACCGTCGCAGGCGAGCCACGGGGCGATGTCGTGACCTCCGCCGCGAACGCGCGCGTCCTCGCGCAGTTCGACGAGCACCTCGCCGCGCGGCCCGCGCGCACGCGAGACGCCTACGCGCGCGACGTCGCGGCGCTCGCCGCGCTCGCGGGCGAACGACCGCTCGCAGCGCTCACGCGCGCCGAACTCGCGCGCCATCTCGCGACGCTGCACGGCCGGGGACTCTCCGGCCGCTCGCTCGCCCGCATGCTCTCGGCGTGGCGAGCGCTCTACCGCTTCCTGCTCGACCGCGATCGCGGCCTGAAGGAGGATCCGGCCGCGGGGCTCAGGCCGCCGAAGTCCGCGCGGCATCTGCCGTCCGCACTCTCCCCCGAGGAGGCGGAGCGCCTGGTCACGCTCGCGGGCGACGATCCGCTCGCCGTGCGCGACCGCGCGCTCCTCGAACTCGCGTACTCGTCGGGGTTGCGGCTCTCGGAACTCGCGGGGCTCGACGTCGCGCGCGTGGACCTCGCGGACGGCGAGGCGCGTGTGCTGGGCAAGGGCGCGAAGGAACGCGTCGTGCCGGTCGGCCGCGCGGCGCTGGAGGCGATCCGCGCATGGCTGCCGGTGCGCGCGGCGCTGGCGCCTCCGGGCGAGGGTGCGCTCTTCGTGGGACGCGGCGGATCGCGCCTGTCGCCGCGCGCGATCGAGTCGCGGCTCGCCGCCTGGGCGGTGAAGCAGGGGCTCGATCGGCACGTGCATCCGCACATGCTGCGCCACTCGTTCGCCTCGCATCTCCTGCAGTCCTCGGGCGACCTGCGCGCGGTGCAGGAACTCCTCGGCCACGCGTCGATCGCGAGCACGCAGGTCTACACGCACCTCGATTTCCAGGCGCTGGCGAAGGTCTACGACGCCGCGCATCCGCGCGCGAAACGCAGGAAGGAAAAGTAGGAATCAAGAGGGTCAGACTCGATTGGTCTTGTTCAAGACCAATCGAGTCTGACCCTTTTGTCTGAAAGGGCCGCCGCTCAGGCCGTCACCGCGGATCGCGTGCTGTCCGCGCCGGACTTGCGTCCGACCAGTTGCTCGACCTCGACCGCGGCGGCGAGTTGCGCGAGGCGCGCGACGACACCGTACGCGTAGAAGCGGTTCGGCGGACAGCCGGCCGGCCCCTTGAGGTCGGGGATGCAGGGCGACTCGAACGCGAGCGGCACGAACTCCGCTCCGGGCGCGTTCAGGTTCTCGTCGCGGCCGCGCGAGGCATGCACGCGGTAGAAGCCGCCGACGACGTAGCGGTCGATCATGTAGACGACCGGCTCCGCCATCGCCTCGCCGATCGCCTCGAAGGTCGGCACGCCCTCCTGGATGATGACCGACGTGACCTCGAGCCCTTCCTTGACCACCGCCATCTTGTTGCGCTGCTTGCGGTTCAGGCCCTGCACGTCGGCGGCGTCGCGAACCGTCATGATGCCCATGCCGTAGGTGCCCGCGTCCGCCTTCACGATCACGAACGGCGGCTCGTCGATGCCGTACTCCGCGTACTTGGCGCGGATGCGACCGAGCAGCCAGTCCACGTTCGACGCGAGGCACTCCTCGCCCGCGCGTTCCTGGAAGTTGATCTCGCCGCACACGCCGAAGTACGGGTCGACGAGCCACGGATCGATGCCGACCAGCGCGCCGAACTCGTTCGCGACCGCGTGGTAGGCCTCGAAGTGGTGCGACTTCAACCGGTTGTACCAGCCGGCGGCGAGCGGAGGGGCGATCGGCTGCTCGATGCCTTCGAGGATCGCCGGCGGACCCGCCGACAGGTCGTTGTTGAGCAGGACCATGCATGGATCGAAATCGGGCAGCCCGACGCGGCTCCCGTGCCGCACGACCGGCTCGAGCAGGATCGACGCGCCGTCGGGGAGGTCGACGCGCGTGGGTTCGCGAATCTCCGGGTTGATCGAACCGATGCGCACGCGCAAACCGGCCTGCTTCACGATGTCCTCGAGCGCCGCGACGTTGCGCAGGTAGTGGAGATTGCGCGTGTGGTTCTCGGGCACGATGAGCACGCCGCGCGCGTCGGCGCAGACGCGCTCGACCGCCGCCTGGATCGCCTGCACGCACAGCGGCGTGAACGCCGGATTCAGGTTGTTGAACCCGCCGGGGAAGAGGTTCGTGTCGACCGGGGCGAGCTTGAAGCCGGCGTTGCGCAGGTCGACCGACGCGTAGAACGGAACCGCGTGCTCCTGCCACTTCGAGCGGAGCCACCGCTCGATCTCCGGCATGCGCTCGAGGAACTTCCGTTCGAGGGACTGGAGCGGGCCGGACAGCGCGGTCGTGAGGTGCGGCACCATGGCCGGGCCATTCTAGCGCACCCATCGCTCGGGCCGCGACCGCGCGCGCCGGAAACGCACGGGGCATCCGCGGACGGACGCCCCGTTGCAGAACCGCGCAGCGCCCGCGCGTCGCGCCCGGTGCCCCGGCGTGCGGGCGCGAGCGCCGAACGCGAGGGTCACATCCGATAGGCCGACTCGCCGTGCGAGCTGATGTCGAGACCCTCGCGCTCCTCTTCCTCGGAGACGCGCAACCCGACGACCATGTCGACGATCCTGTACGAGAGGTAGGCGACGACTCCCGACCAGATCACGGTGAGGCCCACGGCCTTCGCCTGGATCCACACCCGGCCCGCGATCGAGTAGTCCGCCGCCTTGACGATCTCGCCGGTCACCCAGTTCGACACGAAGCCGGGGCCGCCGAGCGACGGGTCGTTGAACACGCCGGTGAGCAGCGCGCCCAGGATGCCGCCCAGCGCGTGCACGCCGAACACGTCGAGCGAATCGTCGACCCGCAGCATGCGCTTGAGCCCGCTGACGCCCCAGAAGCAGACGAGGCCCGCCGCGATGCCGATGGCGAACGCGCCCGGGATGCCGACGTTGCCGGCGGCCGGGGTGATCGCGACCAGGCCCGCCACGGCGCCCGAGGCCGCGCCGAGCATCGACGGCTTGCCCTTCAGCATCCACTCGGCGAGGATCCACGACATCACCGCGCAGGCGGTGGCCAGGAACGTGTTGACGAACGCGAGCACCGCCGGGTTGCCTGCTTCCAGCGCGGAACCCGCGTTGAACCCGAACCAGCCGGTCCACAGCAGCGCCGCGCCGATCATCGTGAGCGGCAGGTTGTTCGGCGGCATCGCTTCGCGGCCGTAGCCGATGCGCTTGCCGAGCACGTACGCGCCGACGAGGCCCGCGATGCCGGCGTTGATGTGCACGACCGTACCGCCGGCGAAGTCCAGCGCGCCCCACTGCCAGATCATGCCGGCCTTCGCAGTGAGCGCGTCGACGAGCTTCGGATCCGTGTAGGCGTCCGGGCCCATCCAGAACCACACCATGTGCGCGATCGGCGTGTAGGCGAACGTGAACCAGAGGATCGAGAACAGCAGCAGCGCCGAGAACCTGATGCGCTCGGCGAACGCGCCGACGATCAGGCACACGGTGATCGCCGCGAACGTCGCCTGGAACGCCACGAACAGCAGCTCGGGGATCGGCGTGTTCTTCGAGAACGTCGCAGCCATCGCGAACGCGCCGGTCGACGGGTCGAACGTTCCCTTGAGGAACAGCCGGTCGAAGCCGCCGATGTAGGCGTTGCCCTCGGTGAACGCGAGGCTGTAGCCGTAGACGAACCACAGCACCGTGATCATCGAGAACACGACGAACACCTGCATCAGCACCGACAGGATGTTCTTCGACCGCACCATGCCGCCGTAGAACAGGGCCAGCGCCGGGATGCTCATCATGATGACGAGCAGCGTGGACGTCAGCATCCACGCGATGTCGCCCTTGTTGGGCGTCGGCGCGGGGGCGGCGGCGGCGGGGGACGCCGCAGGGGCTGCCGCCGGCGCCGCGGCCGATGCGTCGGCGGCAGCCGTGGCCGCAGGCGTCGCCGCGGCCGCGGGCGCCTTGTCCTGCGCGAGCGTCGCGGTGGCCGCGAAGGCGACCGCGCCGACGAGCGCGATCAGTACGAACAGCTTCTTCATGATGGCTCCCTTACAGCGCGTCCGCGCCGGTTTCGCCGGTGCGGATGCGCACGACCTGCTCGAGATCGAAGACGAAGATCTTTCCGTCGCCGATCTTCCCGGTGTTGGCGGCCTTCTCGATCGCTTCGATCGCGCGCTCGCAGATCGCATCGTCGAGTGCGGCCTCGATCTTGACCTTGGGCAGGAAGTCGACGACGTACTCGGCGCCGCGGTAGAGCTCGGTGTGGCCCTTCTGGCGGCCGAACCCCTTGACCTCGGTGACGGTGATGCCCTGGACGCCGATCGCCGACAGGGCCTCGCGGACCTCGTCGAGCTTGAACGGCTTGATGATGGCGGTGACGAGTTTCATCGTGTCTCCGTGGCGTTGGGAATGGGAGCGGCGGTCGGGGTTGCTTCAGCACGGCGTGTGCCATCGCGACAACGCGTTTGTGCTCAATGAGTTACCGCCAAAGCCCGCCGGGCGGTGCGCGGTGTCGCGCACCGGGCTGGTGCGCAAACGCGAGGATTGGGCCCCGGTGGTGCGCGCAATCGCTCCGGCGCTTGCTAGACTGACCGAAGACTCGATCCGGAGACGAAGATGGCGATGTTCAATACGACGACGCTCGACGAGCTCGCGAAGCGCATCGGACGCGCGATCGAGGCCTCGCCCGCGAAGGACGTCGAGAAGAACGTGAAGGCGCTCCTCGCCGGCGGGCTGACGAAGCTCGACGTCGTGCCGCGCGCGGAGTTCGACGTGCAGGCGAAGGTGCTCGCGCGCACGCGCGAGAAGCTCGAGGCGCTCGAGACGAAGGTCGCCGAGCTCGAGGCGCGGCAACGCAAGGATGCGAAGGCGTCAGACGTCAGTTGACAGTTGTCAGTTGACAGTTGGCAGTAGCGGCGGTGTCTCTGGTGGCGGCGCATTGAGCGCCGCTGCGGAACCGCTGTGTCTCGAGCACCGTGCGGTCGGAGTTTGCCGAATCGAACCCAAGCGGGTCGGGCTACCGCCTGACCAACGAAGACCGTCCAACGGCGCTGAATGCGCCGCCTCCGGAGACACCGCCACTGCCAACTGCCAACTGACAACTGATCAGCCCTCCGGCCGAAGGCGCGCCGCGGCCGGCGGCGCTACCTTGCATCGACGCGCGTCCCTGCACGCGCATCGATCGCGGAGGCCGCCATCAGCGTCGCCGTCGTTCGCAGCCGCGCGCTCGCCGGCATGGCGGCGCCGCCGGTTTCGGTCGAGGTCCACATCGCCGGCGGTCTCCCCGGCGTGAATCTCGTCGGCCTGCCGGACACCGAGGTGCGCGAGGCGCGCGACCGCGTTCGCGCCGCGCTGCAGAACGCGAACTTCGAGTTCCCGGCGCGCAAGGTCACGGTCAACCTCGCCCCGGCCGACCTCCCGAAGGAATCGGGCCGCTTCGACCTGCCGATCGCGATCGGCATCCTCGCGGCGAGCGGCCAGCTTCGCGCGGACGCGCTCGACCGCCACGAATTCGCGGGCGAACTCGCGCTCACCGGCGAGTTGCGCGCGGTGCGCGGCGCGCTCGCGATGGTGCTCTCGGCGCGACACGACGGGCGCGCGTTCGTCCTCCCGCGGGCGAGCGCGGCGGAGGCCTCGCTCGTTCCCGAGGCGACCGTGCATCCGGCGCGCACGCTGCTCGAGGTCTGCGCGCACCTGTCGGGCGATGCGCCGCTGTCGCCGATCGCGCGGTGCATGGGCTCGACGGAGGGTGTTCGGGACGCGGGACTGCCGGACCTCGCCGATGTCCGCGGCCAGCGGCAGGCGAAGCGCGCGCTCGAGATCGCGGCCGCGGGCTCGCACGCGCTGCTCCTCGTCGGTCCCCCCGGGGCGGGCAAGTCGATGCTCGCGCAGCGGCTGCCCTCGCTCCTGCCCCCGCTCGACGAGGACGAGGCGCTCGAGGTCGCCGCGATCGCCTCGCTCGCCGGCCGCTTCGATCCCGCGCGCTGGCGCGAACGACCGTGGCGCGCGCCGCACCACACGGCGAGCGCGGTGGCCATCGTCGGCGGCGGCAGTCATCCGCGGCCCGGCGAAATCTCGCTCGCGCATCGCGGCGTGCTGTTCCTCGACGAACTGCCGGAGTGGGAGCGGCGCGTCCTCGAGGTCCTGCGCGAGCCGATGGAGGCGGGGGTCGTGCAGATCGCGCGCGCGGCGCGGCAATGCGCGTTCCCCGCGCAGTTCCAGCTCGTCGCCGCGATGAACCCCTGCCCCTGCGGCTGGCTCGGCCACCCGAGCGCGCGTTGCCGCTGCACGCCCGACCGCGTCGCCGCCTACCGCTCGCGCATCTCCGGACCGCTCGTCGATCGCATCGATCTCGCCATCGAGGTGCCTGCGCTGCCGCCCTCGGAGATCGCGATTGCCGACGACGCACCGGCGGGAGAACCCTCCTCGATCGTGCGCGAGCGCGTCGCGCGCGCTCGCGCGGTGCAACTCGGCCGACAGCAGCGGAGCAACGCGTGGCTTTCCGTCGCGGACCTGCGACGCCATTGCGTTCCCGATGCGAAAGGACGGGCGCTCGCGCAACGAGCGATGGCGACGCACGCCCTCTCCGCGCGGTCGTACCACCGGATCCTCAAGGTCGCGCGCACGATCGCGGACCTCGCGCGCGCGGAGGTCATCGGCGAGGAGCACGTGGCCGAGGCGATCGGCTGCCGCCGCTACGACCGCGTGTTCGAGGCCGCGCCGGGCGCCGGTTGAGGTCGGGCGCCGTCGTTCCGGATCGCGCCAGGCGGCGCTGCGGCACGGAGCGCCTCGGCGAGCCGTTCGGCGAGCACGCGCGACCGGCCTCCTTCCATCAGGCTCAGGTGATTGCCGGCGATGTCGAATGCCCGCACGCCGCGCAGCGCGTAACGTCCCCACCCGAGCGCGGGATCGGGATTGGCCGGGGGATTCGCGGCGCGGAACACGGTGATCTCGGCATCGACCGGCGTCGCCGCGTGCCGCCATGACGCGCGCGCGAGCGCGGGTACGCTGGGCTGGAAGCGTCCGATCAGTCCGTCGAGCAACGCGTGTCCGCGGGCGGTCGTACCCGGATCGCGGCGCGGGATCGCGCCGCGCAGCAGCCTGCGCAACCACGTCCTGGCGACGAGCCGCGCACGCACGGGCATGTGGCGTCGCGGCAGCCGCCAGAACGGGATGTTCGCGTCGAGGTATCCGCTGCTCTCGCCCGGCGCCACGGTGTCGATCACGCCGGTGAACGCGACCGCATGCCCGCGCCGCGCGAGTTCGCGCGCGACCTCCACGGCGATCAGTCCGCCGGCCGAGTAGCCGACGACGAGGTAGGGACCGTCCGGCTGGTCGGCGAGCATCGCGTCGACGCAGTGGACGGCGACAGCGGCGATCGTGGTCGCCTCGAGCGCCGCGAGCGACAGGCCGTCGACGCGCTGGCCCGGGTCGAGCGCGAAGAGCAGCGGACGAAACCACAGCGGATCGCCGAGGAGCCCGGGGATGCACCACAGCGTCGGCGGACCGGCGCCTTCGGCGAGCCGCACCGGAACGACCGGCCGCGGTCGCGCGCGTTCGAACGCGCGCGCCAGCGCGCGCGCGGTGGGCGCTTCGACCAGCGTCGCCGCGGCGAGCGTCGTGCCGGTGTCGCGTGCGAGCCGCTCGAACAGATCCGCGGCGCGGATCGAGTCGCCGCCCAGCGCGAAGTAGTCGTCGTCCATGCCGGCGGCCGGCTCGCCGAGCGATTCGCGCATCCGCGCGAGGATCAGCTTCTCGAGGCTGGACGAAGACGGCGCGGCGGACACGGGAGCGTGCGTGGACTCGCGAGCGGTACGCTGCACGAGCGCCTGGCGGTCGATCTTGCCGGTCGCCGTCTCGGGCAGCGTGTCGAGGAACACGACTGCCGCGGGGAGCATGTACGGCGGCAGCCGCGACGCCAGCGCGGTTCGCAATGCCGCGGCGTCCGCGAACGCGCCGGGCGCCGCGCTGACGTACGCGACGATGCGGTCGGCCTCTTCGCCCTCCGCCCTCGACGACGCGATCGCCGCGGCACGCACCACGCCGGGCGTCGCGGCGAGCGCGGCGTCCACCTCGGCGAGGTCGACCGTGTGTCCGCGGAGCTTGATGCGGCTGCCGGCGCGGCCGACGAAGTTGAGTGATCCGTCTTCGTCGATCCAGCCGCGATCGCCGCCCACGTAACAGCGCGTTCCCGGGCGCTGTGCGTCTTCGGGAAGCATCTGGTGATCGAGGTCCGGCCGGCGGAAGTAGCCTTGGCTCACCCCGTCTCCCGACACGACGATCGCGCCGGTCTCGCCTCGCGCCGCGTCGCTGCCGTCGTCGCGGCGGATGGTGATCGTCATGCCCTCGGGCGGGGTGCCGACCGGCAGCAGCGCGCGGGCGGGCAACGGATCGCCGTGCCGGTACACGCGCTGCGCGATCACGTCCGACTCGGTCGCGCCGATCTGGACGACGAAGATCGCGTCCTCGCGCAGGTGCGCTTCGAACAAGGCGAAGTCGCTCGCGTAGACCGCCTCCGCGGCGAGGTCGATCGCGCGCAGATGCGCGAAACGCTCGCCCGGCGCCATCGCCGCGCACAGGCCGCGGAAGACCGTGGGAAACGTGTGGACCACGTTCACGCGCTCGGCTTCGAGCCACGCGCGCAAGCCCGGCATGCCGTCGCGGCGCATGTCGTAGACGCAGAGCGCCGCGCCGGAGAGGAGCGCGCCGTAGAAGTGCAGGCTCGATGCCGCGAAGCCGGTCGACCACAGGTGCGACAGGCGGTCGCGCTCGTGAATCGACAGGCGTTTCGCGTAAGCGTCCGCGGAGAACAGGATGCCGCGTTGGGTCTGCGTGACGCCTTTCGGCGTCCCGGTCGATCCGGAGGTGTAGAGCACGTAGGCGAGCGCCGCTTCGTCGACGCGGGGAAGCCGATGGGGCGGGTCCGGCGCCTCGTCGCCGTCGATCTCGATCACCGGGCACGCGCCATCCGCGAGCGCACGCGCGCGTTCCGCCGCGTCGCGTTCGGTGACGAGGACTGCGGGGGCGCAGTCGCGCAGCACGAAGCGCAGGCGGGGGTCGGGATCGACCGGGTCGAGCGGCACGTAGGCGCGCCCGCAGCGCAGCGCGGCGACCATCGCCTGCAGGCAGGGCGTCTTGCGCTGGAAGTGGAGGGCCGCGAAGCCCTCGCGGCCGCCCGAGGCACGCTCGATGCGCGAGGCGATCGCGCGCGTGGTGGCCTCCAGCGTCGCGTAGTCGAGCGAGCGCCCCTCGCCCGCCAACGCGACGTGGCGGGCGCGCCGTCGCGCGACTGCCTCGAAGCGCGCCCCGAACGCGGGTGCTCCTGTCGACGCAGACATCATTCTCCCGTCCTTCGGCCCCGCCGCATTCTAGCCCCGCGCGCCGCGGCGGCAGGTGATGCTAGGCTCGCCCGCATGCGAATGCCCGCGTCGCGTCGATGACCGGAGACGCCGCCGCGCTCGCCGGCGTCTTCGCTTCGAGCTTCCTGTCGGCGACGATCCTGCCGGGGAACTCCGAGATCGTGCTGGGCGCGCTCGTCGCGTCGGCGCCGTCGCTGCTGTGGCCCGCTGTGGGCATCGCGACGCTCGGCAACACGCTCGGCGGCATGACGTCCTACGCGATCGGGCGGCTCGTTCCCGCCGGCGGCAGCGAGAAGCTCGCACCGCGGTCGGTCGCGCTGGCCCGACGCTACGGCGTCGCGGCGCTGCTGCTGTCGTGGGTGCCGTTCATCGGCGATGCCTTGTGCGTCGCCTCGGGGTGGCTGCGCCACGACTGGCGGCTCGCTGCGCTCGCGATCGGCACCGGCAAGTTCGCGCGCTACGTCGTGCTGGCCATCGCGCTGGAGCGGCTGGCATCATGACGCATGGTGCGGACGCATGCGGGACGGAGCCCGCGGCGTCGCGCGCCGACCCGAATCTGGTCCGAGCGATGGCCGAACCGCCCGACGCCCGCCTGCCGCTCGCCCCCGCGCAGGAGGGGCTCTGGCTGCTCGACCGGCTCCACCCCGGGGGGGCGACCTACAACGAGTTCCACGCGCTGGTTCTCGCGGGGCCGCTCGATCGCGGGGCGCTCGCCCGCGCCTTCGACGCGCTCGTGGCGCGGCACCCGGCGTTGCGCACCCGCTTCGTCCTCGAGGGCGGTCGGCCGTGGCGGCGTGTCGCCGGGCATGCCGCGGCCCCGCTCGACGTCGTCGACCTGCGTACGGCGGAATCACCGGTCCGCGACGCGATGGCGCGGCGCCTGGCGCGCGAGGAATCGCGCCGGCCGTTCGACCTCGCGCGCGCGCCGCTGCTGCGCGCGCGTCTCCTCGTGCTCGACGCCGAGCGCCACTGGCTCCTCGTCACGATGCACCACATCGCGGCCGACGGCTGGTCGACCGCGGTCCTCGCGAGCGATCTCGCGATGCTCTACGCAGCGTGCCGCGGCGGCGGAACCCCTCCGCTCCCCGCGGTCGAGGATCGCTCAACGCCTCGCGACGGCGACGCTCGGGCGTCGCACGACGAATCCTCCGGCGAGGCGGCGGTCGCGTGGTGGGGGCGTGAACTCGACGGCCTGCCCTCGCTCGCGCTGCCGCTCGACCGGCCGCGGCCCGCCCTCGCCGATTCGGACGCAGCGAGCGTGCACTTCGGCATCGAGGCGCCGCTCGTCGCCCGGATCGGCGTGCTCGGGCGGCGCGAACGCGCGACGACGTTCATGATCTGGCTCGCGGCGCTCCAGGCGCTGCTCCATCGCTGGTGCGGCCAGGACGATTTCGCGATCGGCGTGCCGGTGGCCGGTCGCGACGCGCCGGGTCTCGAGCGTCGCGTCGGCCACTTCGTCAACATGCTCGCGCTGCGCGCCGACGTCTCGGGCGCCCCGGACTTCGCCGAACTCGTCCGGCGCGTTCGCGCGCGCGCGATCGCGGCATTCGACCGCCGCGGCGTGCGCTTCGAGCGCGTGGTTGCCGCGCTGGCTCCGCGGCGCACGGCGAGCACGCACCCGCTGTTCGACGTGTCGTTCGCGTTGCACCCCGGCGACGCCGCCCTCTGGCGGTTCGACGGCCTGGCCGTCACCCGCATCGAGGACCTCGATGCGCCGGGCGCGAAGTTCGATCTCGCGTTCACGTTCGTCGAGCGCGACGGCGCGATCGCCGGCCGCGTCGACTACGCGACCGCGCTCTTCGAGCGCTCGACCATCGAGGGTCTGGTGGCCGGATTCCGCGCGCTGCTCGCGTCGATCGCCGACGATCCGGCGTGCGCGATCTGCCGCCTTCCGCTGCTCGGCCGCTCCGAGCGCGCGGCCCGCATCGAACAGGGCCGCGGCAGGCGCCGCGCGCTCGCGGCGGATGCCCGGATCGAAGATGCCGTGACGCGGCAGGCGAGGGCGCATCCGCATGCCACGGCGATCGTCGACGGGGATGCATCGCTCGACTACGCGACGCTCGACGACCGCGCCTCGGCGCTGGCGCACGCCCTGCGCGAAGCGGGCGTGCGCGACGGCGACCGCGTCGGCCTGTGCCTCGACCGGGGTCGCGCGCTCGTCGTCGCCATGCTCGCCGTCCTGAAGGCGCGCGCGACCTATGTGCCGCTCGATCCCGCCGCGCCGGAATCGCGGCTGCGGTCGCTGCTCGGAAGTATCCCGACCTCGCTCATCGTCGCCGACGAGCGGGCGCTGCCGCGCGTCCCGCGCGAAGGGGCGCGGCGCGCGAGGATCGATCGCGACGGCCGGGACCTCACCATGGAGCCGCCTTCCACGGAACCCGCGCGGTTGGAGCCCGGCGACCCCGCGATCGCATGCGTGATGTCGACGTCGGGCTCGACCGGGCGTCCGAAGGGCGTGCTCGTGCCCCACCGCGCGGTGCTGAACCTCGTCGTCGAGCCCGACTACGCGCGTGTCGACCGGGGCGAGGTCGTCGCGCACCTCGCCCATCCGGCGTTCGACGCGACGACATTCGAACTGTGGGGACCTCTCGTCCACGGCGCCACGATCGTCGTCGTCGACCGCTCGACCGCGCTCGCGCCGAAGGCGCTCGCCGCGGCGATCCGCGCGCACGGCGTCTCGACGCTCTTCGTGACGACGGCGCTGTTCAATGCGATCGCGCGCGACGCTCCCGGGGCGTTCGCGTCCTGCCGCCAGGTGCTCTTCGGCGGCGAGGCGGTCGAGCCCGCGCGCGTGCGTTCGGTGCTCGAGGCCGGTGCGCCGTCGCGCCTCGTCCACGTGTACGGCCCGACCGAGACGACCACGTTCGCGACCTGGCACGAGGTGACGCTGCGCGAGGCGCGCGAAGGATCGATACCGATCGGACGGGCGGTCGCGGGCGCCGAGGTCTACGTGCTGGGACAAGACGGCGAGCCCGTGCCGCCGGGGTTCGAGGGCGAGATCGTGATCGGCGGAAACGGCGTGGCGACCGGCTACCTCGGCGCCGCTCCGGACGACGACGCGCGCTTCGTCGCGCATCCTTTCGACGGCGCGGGCGCGCGCGCGTACCGGAGCGGCGATCGCGCGCGCTGGCGCGCCGACGGCGCGATCGTATTCGCCGGGCGCAGCGACCGGCAGGTGAAGATCCGCGGGCAGCGCGTCGAACTCCCGGAGGTGGAGGCCGCGCTGACCTCGCTCACGGGCGTCGCCGCCGCGACGGTGGCCCTGCGCGGCGCGACCAGCGACACGCGCCGCATCGTCGCGTGGCTCGTGCCGGACGATCCGGCGCGTCCCCCGCCGGAGGGCGTGAACCGCGAGCTGCGCCGGATCCTGCCGGAGGCGATGATCCCCGCGGCGATCGTCTGGGTGCCGTCGTTGCCGCTCACCGCCACAGGCAAGATCGACACGCGCGCGTTGCCCGAGCCCACCGACGTGGTGCGCCCGGGCGGAGGCGCGAGCGTGCCGCCGCGCGACATGTTCGAGACGCTGATCGCGGCACTGTGGGAGCGCCTCCTCGGCAGGCGCGGCATCGGCGTGTACGACCGCTTCTTCGATCTGGGCGGGCACTCGCTCCTCGCGGCCGCGATGGTCGACGCGCTGGAGCGCGAGACCGGCTATGCGCTGCCTCTCTCCGCGCTCTTCGAGGACGACACCATCGACGCGATCGCACGCCGCGTGCGCGAGAACGCACCGAAGGCCGCGACGCCTTTCGTCGTCGTGAACGAGGATGCCCGGGGGCCGCCGCTCGTGTTCCTGCACGGCGACTTCGAGGCCGGCGGCTTCTACAGCGCGGCGCTCGCGCGCGCGCTCGGATCCGACCAGAGGACGATCATCGTCCACCCGCACGGCCTCGACGGCGGCGCGGTGCCCGCGACCATCGAGGCGATGGCCTCCGAACGCCTCGAAGCCCTGCGCAGCGTCCATCCGGGCGGCCCCGTCGTCCTCGCCGGGCACTGCAACGGCGCGCTCGTGGCCTTCGAGATGGCGCGGCAGCTCGTCGCGGCAGGCGAGCGCGTGCCCGCGGTGCTGTTGATCGAATCGCGCGCGCCCGGAGCGAAGGAGGGCGACGGCGGAGCGCCGGAGAGCTACGTGCGCTTCGACGAGGCGGGTCGGCCGCGGCTGTTGCGGCCGGAGGACCGGCGCTCCGAACTCGAGATCGCCTACAACCTCGCGATCGACCGCTACGCCGGTGGCCGTTACGACGGGCGCGTCGTCGTGATCCAGGCGCAGGAGTGGCGCCATCCGTCGCCGGATGCCGGCTGGGCGCGTTTCGCCGGCGATTGCGTCGGGCTCGTCGTTCCCGGCGGGCACGTGACCCTCGTCACGCGTCACCTTCCCGAACTCGCGCGCGCGATCGGCGCGGCGATCGGCGCGGCGCGAGCATCGGCCTAGCATCGGCTCGCGTATGATCCGGCCCCACGCGGACCGGAGCATCCGTCCGGTTCCCGCCGCCAGTCCCGACCCTTCGCCGGAGCATCGAGCGCCATGATCGAGCACGCGCCAGCGTCTTCGGCCTTCCCCGTGGCCGTCGTGGGCATGGCCTTGCGCGTGCCCGGCGCCGCGACACTCGAGCGCTACTGGGCCAACCTGGTCGCCGCGCGCGACTGCCTGACGCGCAGGACCGACGCGGAACTGCGCGCCCGGGGCGCATCGCAGGCGTTGCTCTCCAACCCGGACTTCGTGCGCGCGCTGCCCGTCGTCGAGGACATCGACCTCTTCGACGCGGACTTTTTCGGGCTCTCGGCGCGGGAGGCATCGCTCGCCGATCCCGCGCATCGTCTGTTTCTCGAGTGCGCCTGGGAGGCGCTCGAGTCGGCCGGCATCGTTCCGGGACGGGGCGCTCCGGTCACCGGGGTGTTCGGCGGTTCCGAAGGCAACTACCTCGACGAGGTGATCTGCCGCGGCAAGGATCTGCGATCCGATCCCGCGCTCGCGCTGCCGGTGCGCATCGGCAACGCGATCGACTTCCTGACCACGCGCGTCTCGCACCGGCTCGACCTGACCGGGCCGAGCGTGGGCGTGATGGCCGCCTGTGCGACCTCGCTCGTCGCGATCGACCACGCGATCGCGAGTCTCGAGCGCGGCGAGTGCGAGGTCGCGCTCGCCGGCGGCTCCACCGTGATGGTCGCCCGCTCGGACGGCTACGTGGCCGGCATCGAGGGCATGCTGTCGGCGAGCGGCCGGCTGCGGCCCTTCGACGCGAGCGCCGACGGCACGATCTTCGGAAGCGGCGCGGGGGTGGTGGCGCTGCGCCCGCTCGACGCCGCGATCGCGGCCGGCAACCCGATCCACGCGATCGTGCTCGGCAGCGCGACCAACAACGACGGGCGCCCGCCCGGCAAGGAGAGCTTCGTCGCGCCGAGTTTCGAAGGGCAGGTGGGCGCGATCGAGCGGGCCCTCGCCCGGGCGCAGGTCACGCCGCAGACCGTGGGCTATGTCGAGGCGCACGGCACCGCCACGAGGCTCGGCGATCCGATCGAGGTGGCCGCGCTGACCGAGGTCTACCGGCGTCACACCGCGCGCACCGGCTACTGCTCGCTCGGATCGGTGAAGGCGAACGTCGGCCATCTGCGCACCGCGGCCGGCGTGGCGAGCTTCATCAAGGCCTGTCTCGTGCTCCGGCATCGCATCCGGCCGCCGCTCGCGAACTTCGCGCAGCCGAACCCGCGCGTCGACTTCGAGGCGAGCCCCTTCGTCGTGCACACCGACGCGCGCGACTGGCCCGACGGCGACTCGCCGCGCCGCGCGGCGGTCTCGTCGTTCGGGTTCGGCGGCGCGAACGCGCACCTGATCCTCGAAGAGGCGCCGCGCCGGAGGGCGCGTTCGAGCGCGCGCCGTTTCCACCTGCTGCCGCTGTCGGCGCGTACTCCCGCCGCGCTCACGGCCACGGCCGAGGAACTCGCGGCGCACCTCGCGCGCGAGCGGCCCGGCGCGGCGGAGGTCGCGCGCACGCTGATGCACGGCCGTTCGCGCTGGGCCCACCGCGCGTGCTGCGTCGTCGAGGGAGATCGCGTCGGCCCGGAGCACCTGGCGCAAGGGGCGCTGCGCGCGACCGGCGTCGCGCGCGCCGGTCCGGCCTCGCTCGTGTTCCTGTTCGACGGACAGGGTGCTCAGCGCTACGGCGCGGGGCGGGCGCTCTACGCGCAGGAGCCGGTCTGGCGCGAGGCCATCGACGCGTGCGCGCGAGCGCTCGCCCCTTCGCTCGACCTCGTCGCGCTCCTGGGCTACGGCGAGGGGGTCGCGGACGAGGTGCAGGCGCAGCGGCGACTGCGCGACACCATGAACGCGCAGCCCGCGATGTTCGCGCTGGGTTACGCGGCGGCGCGCCTCGCGATCGCCCGCGGGTTCGCGCCCTCGGCGCTGCTCGGCCATTCGCTCGGCGAACTCGTCGCCGCCTGCGTCGCGGGCGTGTTCGGGCTCGACGACGCGCTCGCCCTCGTCGCCGCGCGCGGGCGGCTCATGCAGGGCTGCGAGTCCGGCGCGATGGCGGCGGTGTTCGCGCCGGCGCACCTCGTCGCCGAACGCCTGCCCCCGACGGTCGAGATCGCCGCGATCAACGCGCCCACGGTGACCGTCGTCGCCGGACCCGCCGCGGTGATCGACGCGTACTGCAAGGCCGCAGCGGAGGAGGGTCTCGCCACTCAGCGGCTCGAGACCTCGCACGCCTTCCACTCGCGCACGATGGAACCGGCCCAGCGGGCATTCGCCGCGGTCGTCGGCCGCGTCGAACTCGCGCCGCCGTCGATCCCGGTGATCTCGAACCTCACCGGCGAGCCGCTCACCGCGGCGCAGGCGACCGATCCGGCGTACTGGTCCGAGCACATCCGCCGCCCGGTCCGCTTCTCCGACGGCCTGCGCCATCTGCTCGCGCTGGGCAATCCGGTCTTCGCCGAGATGGGGCCCGGCGCGGCGCTCTGCGAGCTCGTCCGCCGCCACGACCCCGACGCGCGCGCCCGTGCGCTCGTGCCCGCCGAGCGCGGACCGGACGACGAATCGCGCGCGTTCCACGACGCGCTCGCCGGACTGTGGTGTTCGGGCGCCGAGCCCGTGCCGGAGGCCGCGGAGGACGCCGGACGCGCGTCGCTCGTCGCGCTGCCGACCTATCCGTTCGAGCGCCGCCGCACCTGGTACGACGATCCCGACGCGGCCTCCGGACAGGCGGAGCGAACGCTCTATGAGCGCGGCTTCGCCGACGCGCCGCTCGCCACGCCGGCGGCGATCGACACGTCGAGGCCGTGGTTCGTCGTCGGCGCGGCGGACGGCATCGCCGGCGCGGTCCACGAGCGGCTCGCCGCCGCCGGCGTCGACGCGGTCCTCGCCGAACCCGAGGGGCGGCTCGATCGCGCGCCCACGGGAGCCCCCCGGCTGGATCCCTCCTCTCGCGAGGACTGGCTGCGCCTGTTCGCGCTGCGCCCGGGCAGCCGGCCGCGCGTGCTCCTCGCCACCGCGCTCGACGGGCGCGACGGCGTGCGCAACGACGCGCCTTCGTTCGCGGCCGCACAGCGCCGCGGGCTCGACGCGCTCGCCGCATTGGCGCAGGCGGCGTTCGAAGTGCAAGGGGATCCGGATCTCGACGTCTTCGTGCTGACCGACCAGCTCGCGAGGATCGATGGCGAGAAGGGCGAGCGCAGCGCGGCGCAGGCGGCGCTGCTCGGGGGCTCGCGCGCGGTGCGCCGCGAGATGCCGGGGCTGCGGTTGCGCGTCGTCGACGTTCCGGCCGACCCGCGGCCCGCCGAGCGCGAGACGCTCGCCGCCATGCTGGTCGACGAGGCTCAGGCGGACACCGACGCCACGTTGGTCGCGCTGCGGGCGGGCCGCCGCGCGGAAGAACGGCTCTACGCGCTGCCCGAGCCCCCGCGCGGACCGCGGCCGCGCCTGCGCGAAGGCGGCGTCGTGCTCGTCACCGGCGGGACCGGCGGCCTCGGCCTGTTGTTCGCCGAGGCGCTGTTCGACGCCTGCCGCGCGCGCCTGGTGTTGACCGCGCGCTGGCAGCCGCCTCCGGAATCGGAATGGCCGGAGCGCGCGCGCGGTGGCGACCGCATCGCTCGCGCGCTCGCGCGCGTCCTCGCGCTGCGCGCGCGCGGCGCCGACGTCACGATCGTGCGCGCCGACGTCGGGAGCCGGACCGATCTCGCGGCGGTGCTCGATGCGGTGCGCGAACGTCATGGCGAACTGCACGGCGTGGTGCACGCGGCGGGCACGTCGTCGCGCGAACTCGTCCTCCAGCGCACGGCCGGCAATGCGGCGGACGTGCTCGCGCCCAAGGCGGTCGGCGCGCTGCACCTCGACGAACTCCTCGGCGACGCGCCGCTCGACCTCTATCTGCCGGTGTCGTCGACCGCGACGCAGACGCCGCTCCCCGGTCAGTTCGACTACGCCGCCGCGAACGCGGTGCTCGATGCGCTCGCGGCGAATCGTGCCGAGCGCCACGGCGGCGTCGCCTGCGCGATCGGCTGGGGGCCGTGGCAGGAGGTCGGCATCGCGGTCGATCGCCTGCGCGAGTCGCTGGAGGCGTCGCAGGCGCGGGAGCGCGAGCGTGCGGCGGGCCTGGAGACGACGCCGCTCGACCATCCGATCCTGCGCGAACGCGAGCGACTTCAGGGCGAGCGCCATTGCTATCGCGGCAGCCTGCGGCGCGGCATGTGGGTGGTCGACGACCATCGCTTGGACGGCCGGCCGATCCTGTCGGGAACGACGACATTGCAACTGGTGACGACCGCGTTTCGCGACCACGCCGGTGGCGACGGGGCGGTCGAGCTGAACGACGTCGTCTTCCGGCGCCCGCTCTTCACGGCGGGGCCCGGCATGGACCTCGAGATCCGGTTCGAACCTTCGGGCGCCGACGAACGCTTCGAACTGGCGTCGCGGACCTCGGGCGGCGGCGGGGTTTTCGAGGTGAACGCGACCGGGTTCGCGCGGAAGACGGCCGTGCCGCCGTCGATCGCCGGGCTGCCGCCCGAGCCGGGAGACTGGGCCGCGGTGCCCCGGGCGCGCGATTTCGGCGGGGCGCGGCTCTCCGGCGGGCCGCGCTGGGGGTGGCGGCGCTGGGAGCGCGAGGACGGCGAGTTCGTGCGCAGCCGCATCGTGCTGCCCGATGCGTTCCTCGACGACCTTCCAGTGTACGACCTGCACCCGGCGCTCCTCGACGCCGCGACACAGGGACTGCGCGGCGTCGGCGCCGAGGTGGTCCCCTACACCTACGACGCGGTTCGCGTCCACGCCCCGCTGGAGCGGGAGATCTACGCGCACACGTCGAAGCGGCGCGCCGGCGACGAAACCGTCCACGACATCGTCGTCACCAACGGCTCGGGCTCGGTGCTCGTCGAACTCGAGGGCTTCCTGGTGCGCAGGATCGCCGGATCGAACCTCGGCGAGCGTCCGGAGGTCACGAACGGCGCAGCGCGCCGCGTGGTCGTGACCGAACCGGGCAACCTCGATTCGCTCGCGCTCGAACCCTTCGAGCCGCCGCTGCCGGGGCCGGGCGAGGTGCTGGTCGAGGTGCGGGCCACCGGGCTCAACTTCCGCGACGTGCTCACCGCGCTCGGGCAGATGCCGCGCGCGCATGAAGGCCCCTACGTCCCCGGCAGCGAAGCGAGCGGCGTGGTGCGCGCGGTGGGCGCGGGGGTCACGCGCCTCGCGGTCGGCGACGCGGTGGTGACGATCGCCCGGAGCGCGCTCGCCACCCACGTGCTCGCGCCGGCGCACGCGACCGTCGCGATGCCTTCGAACCTCGATTTCGAGCGGGCGGCCGGCCTGCCGATCGTCTTTCTCACCGCCTGCCACGCGCTCGAGGATCTCGCCCGACTGCAGCGCGGCGAGCGCGTGCTGATCCACGCCGGCGCGGGCGGCGTAGGCCTCGCCGCGATCCAGGTCGCGCGCGCGCTCCACGCCCGCGTCTTCGCGACGGCCGGGAGCGAGGACAAGCGCGCCTACCTTCGCACGCTCGGCGTCGAGGCGGTCTTCGACTCGCGCTCGCTCGACTTCGTCGAGGGTGTTCGCGAGGCGACCGGCGGGGAGGGCGTCGACGTCGTGCTGAACTCGCTCGCCGGCGAGTTCATCCCCGCGAGCCTCTCCGTGCTCGCACCCGAAGGCCGGTTCGTCGAGATCGGCAAGCGGGACCTGCTCGCCGATGCGAACCTCGCGCTCGCGCCGTTCCTGCGCAACCTCACGTTCTCGGCGTTCGACCTGGGTCAGATGGTCGACCGCGCACACCCGCGGCTGCCGGCGATGTTCGACACGCTGATGGACCGGTTCGCGCGGGGCGAACTCACGCCGCCGCCCACGGCGATCGTGCCGCTCGACACGGCGGGCGAAGGGTTCCGGCGCATGGCGCGCGCGAAGCACGTCGGCAAGATCGTGTTCGCGGTCGACCGGGAAGCCGCGGCGCGGGGCGAACTCGCGCGCGCGTTCGAGTCGAACTACGGCGAAGGGGTGCCCGTAGCCTGGGGGCTCGACGTCTTTCGTCGTTCGCTGAACTGGCTCGGCGCGCCGCCGTTCGTGCTCGCCACCGGCAGGACGTCCGACGTCGCGAACCTCGAGGCGCGGTCACGTCCCGCAGCGGAAGCGCAACGCGGACGCGATGGCCTTGCAACCGCCTACCGGCCCCCGGGCACACCGGTCGAGCGCGCCCTGGTCGCACTCTGGGAGCGCACCCTGGGCTTCGAACCGGTCGGCATCGACGACGACTTCGTGGATCTCGGCGGCGACTCGATCGAGTCGATCCAGGTCCTGCACGCGATCCTGCGCGACTTCGGCCTGCGGATCCGCAACACCGATTTCCTCGCCGCGCCGACGATCGCGCAACTCGCCTCGCGCATCGAGGCGGCGCGAGCCGGTTCGCCGGAGGCGCAGGAGGCGTCGGTCCGCGCGGAGCGGGAAGCGCCATGACCGGTCGCGCGGACGCGCCCCTGTCGTGCACGCTGGCCGCGGCGGAAGGCGGTGCGCCGCTCGTGCTCCTGCCCTCGGTCGGGACGACGCCGCTCTCGCTCGTGCGCCTCGCCCGGGCGCTCGTGCCGCCGCGCCCAGTACTGGGCTTCGCCTACGCCGGCCTCGAAGACGACCGGACGCCGCATGGCTCGATCGAGGCGATCGCGCGCGCGAACGTCGACGAACTCCTCGCGACGCGTCGGGAGCGCGTGTGGCTCATCGGGGGCCACTGCCTGGGGAGCGCGGTCGCCTGGGCGATGGCGCAGGAGTTGCTCGCGCGCGGCGAGCGGGTGCGCGGCGTGGTCGTGCTCGACGGCTTCGCGCCCGTCGCGCGGGGCTTCGCGCCCGACGACATCGCCGGCTCCGAGGCGGCGGCGCGCCGCGCGGTCGACGAGGTGGTCCGGCGGACGCTGGAACACGCGGCCGGACTCGAACGCGCCACTTTCGACCGGCTGGCAACGCTGCTCAAGGCGCACATCCAGGCCGGCGTCGACTATCGTGCGCCGTCGCTCGACCTTCCGCTTCGCGTCCTGCGCAGCGCGGCCATGGACGACGTGATGTTCGCCGGATGGCCCCGCCTCGCCGCGGGAGGCGTCGCCACCGAGGTGGTCGCAGGCGACACGTTCTCGATGCTGCGCCCGCCGGCCGTCGAGGGGACCGGGCGCGCGCTGGGACGCGCGCTCTTCGCGCTCGAATGACGACGACCGGCTCCGCGTCGGACGAACTGCGCAAGGCCGTCGGGAGCCTGGACGGCGTGGCGGCGGCCCACGTGGTGCCCTCCTCGGCGAGTGACGGCAGCGTCTGCCTGTGCGTCTATCTGGTCGCGCGGCCGGGGGCGTCGCACGAGGCGCGAGCCGCCGCGCTCGACGAAGCACGCGCGCGCGGGCCGGCCGTCGCCTGCGTGTTCCTGCCGCGCCTGCCGGTGCGCCCGGACGGGAACATCGACGAGGACGCGCTTCCTCCGCTGTCCTCGAACCGGCCGCCGCTCGCAGGCGACTGCGTCGCGCCGCGCGACGCGGTCGAGGCGGGCGTCGTGCGCGCCTGGGAAGCGGTGCTATCGCTCGCTCCGGTGGGCGTCCACGACGACTTCTTCGATCTGGGCGGCTCGTCGCTGCAGGCGTTCGCGCTCGTCACCGTGCTGAACCAAGCCTACGGCACGCGTTTCAAGCCGAGCGACCTGTTCGACGCGACGAGCCCGGCGGCGATGGCCGCCGTCGCCGCATCCGTTGCACGCGACGCTTGATCGCCCGCCCGCCGCCGCGGCCGGCGATGTTGCGCTGCGGTATGATCGTGGAGCGATGGATGCCGTGACGGACCTCCCGCGCGACGTCGAGGCCGAGGCCGAGGCCGCGCCGCGCCTGCGCGAGATCCCGTACAACTACACGTCGTTCTCCGATCGCGAGATCGTGATCCGGCTCCTCGGCGCGGACGCCTGGCGCACGCTCGGGGAGCTGCGCGCCGAACGGCGCACCGGGCGCTCGGCGCGCATGCTCTTCGAGGTGCTGGGCGACATCTGGGTCGTCGAGCGCAATCCCTACCTGCAGGACGACCTGCTCGACAATCCGAAGCGGCAACGCCTCCTCGTCGACGCGATGCGCCACCGGTTGGCCGAGATCGAGAAGCGCAGGCTCGCGCAGGCGGGCGAGGACGCGGCACGCGACGCGAAGGTGGCCGAACTCGCACAGGAGGCGTCGCGTGCGGTCGACCGGTTCGCCGCATCGTTCGCCGCGACCGCGGAACTGCGCAAGCGCGCGCGCCGCGTGCTCGGTCGCCACACCCACCGCGACAACATCGCGTTCGATGCGCTCGCGCGCGTGTCGCACGTGACCGATGCGACCGACTGGCGCGTCGAGTACCCGTTCGTCGTGCTCCACCCCGACACCGAGGACGAGGTGCGCGGCGTAGTCGAAGGCTGCATCGAACTCGGGCTCACGATCATCCCGCGCGGCGGCGGCACCGGCTACACCGGCGGCGCATGTCCGCTCACGCCGCGCTCGGCGGTGATCAACACCGAGAAGCTCGAGCGGCTGTCCGCGGTCGAGCGCAGCGCGCTCCCCGGCCGAGCGGAGCGCGTGCCGACGATCGACGCGGCGGCCGGCGTGGTGACCCGGCGCGTCATGGCGGCGGCCGAGGCCGAGGGCCTCGTGTTCGCGGTCGACCCGACCTCGGCCGACGCGTCGTGCATCGGCGGCAACGTGGCGATGAACGCGGGCGGCAAGAAGGCGGTGCTGTGGGGCACCGCCCTCGACAACCTCGTGTCCTGGCGGATGGTGACGCCGGACGCGGAATGGATCGAGGTCGAGCGGCAGGACCACAACCTGTCGAAGATCCACGACGCGCCGCTCGCGACGTTCGCGGTCCGGCGGCTCGCGCGCGACGGGAAGACGGTCCGATCGGTCGAAACGATCTCGGTGCCCGGCGCGCGCTTCCGCAAGGCCGGGCTCGGCAAGGACGTGACCGACAAGTTCCTCGCCGGATTGCCGGGCGTGCAGAAGGAGGGCTGCGACGGCATCATCACCAGCGCGCGCTTCGTGCTGCACCGGATGCCGCCGGCGATCCGCACCGTCTGTCTCGAGTTCTTCGGGCAGGTGCGCGCGAGCGTGCCCGCGATCGTCGAGATCCGGCGCTACCTCGACGCCCGCCCCGGCGGTGCAACGCTCGCGGGGCTCGAGCACCTCGACGAGCGCTACGTCAAGGCGGTCGGCTACGCGACGAAGGCGCGGCGCCACGGCCGCCCGAAGATGGTGCTGCTGGGCGACATCGTCGGCGAGAGCGACGATGCCGTGGCGCGCGCGGCGAGCGAGGTCGTGCGCATGGCCGCCGCGCGCGGCGCCGAAGGCTTCGTGGCGGTGTCCTCGGAGAGCCGCAGGAAGTTCTGGCTCGACCGCGCGCGCACCGCCGCGATCGCGAAGCACACCAACGCGTTCAAGATCAACGAGGACGTCGTGATCCCGCTCGAGCGGCTCGGCGACTACTCCGACGGCATCGAGCGCATCAACATCGAGCTGTCGGTCGGCAACAAGCTGCGCCTCGCCGACGAGCTGGCGGCGTTGTTCGAGCGGCCCGACGCGCTGCGGCCGTGGGGGCCGGACGACGAGGCTCGCCCGCCGAAAGAGCTCGTCGACGAGCGTTTCGAGGAGGCGCGCGCGATCGTCGCGAGGGCGCGGTCGCGCTGGCGCGACCTCCTCGACCGGATCGACGAAACCTTTCCCTCGCTGCAGGACCATTCGACCGTGGTGTCGTGGAAGACCGAACTGCGCGACCCGCTCGACGACCTCTTCGACGGCCTCGCGTTCGCGCCGGTGCGCGCGGCGGTCGCCGCCACGCACGCGCGCGTGCTGCGGAGCCGCGTGTTCGTCGCGCTGCACATGCACGCGGGCGACGGCAACGTGCACACGAACATCCCGGTCAACTCCGACGACTACGGGATGCTGAGCGAGGCGACCGGCGCGGTCGCGCGCATCATGGCGCTCGCGCGGGGGCTGGGCGGCGTCGTGTCGGGCGAGCACGGCATCGGCATCACCAAGCTCGAATACCTGACCGACGACGAACTCGCGCCCTTCGCCGACTACAAGCGCCGCATCGACCCCGACGGACGCTTCAACGCGGGCAAGCTGCTGCGCGACGCCGAGCGGCCCGCGGACCTCACCCGCGCGTACACGCCGTCGTTCGCGCTGATCGGGGCCGAGAGCCTGATCCTCGAGGCCTCCGAGATCGGGCGCGTCGCCGACTCGATCAAGGACTGCCTGCGCTGCGGCAAGTGCAAGCCGGTGTGCGCGACCCACGTCCCGCGCGCGAACCTGCTCTACAGCCCGCGCAACAAGATCCTCGCGACCTCGCTCCTGATCGAGGCGTTCCTCTACGAGGAGCAGACGCGCCGCGGCGTGTCGCTGCGCCACTTCGACGAGTTCTCCGACGTCGCCGACCACTGCACCGTGTGCCACAAGTGCGTGAATCCCTGTCCGGTGGACATCGACTTCGGCGACGTGTCGATCGCGATGCGCAACTTCCTGCGCCGCGAAGGGAAGAAGGCGTTCAGCCCGGGAACCGCGGCCGCGATGGCGTTCCTGACCGCGACCGATCCGGCGACGATCAAGACGATCCGCGCCGGCATGATCGGCGCGGGCTATCGGGCGCAGCGGTTCGCGTACGCGATCGCGAAACGCGCGGGCCTCGCGGGGGCGCAGGCGAAGCGACCGCCGGCGACCGTCGGCCGGCCGCCGCTGCGCGCGCAGGTGATCCATTTCGTCAACAAGCCGATGCCCGGCGGACTGCCGAAGCGCACCGCGCGCGCGCTGCTCGACATCGAGGACGAGGCGGTCGTCCCGGTCATCCGCGATCCGGCGAAGGCATCGGAAGGCGCCGATGCGGTGTTCTACTTCCCCGGCTGCGGATCGGAGCGGCTGTTCTCGCAGGTCGGGCTCGCGACGCAGGCGATGCTCTTCCACCTGGGCGTGCAGACGGTGCTGCCGCCGGGGTACCTGTGCTGCGGCTATCCGCAGACCGCCTCGGGCGACCACGACAAGGGCCAGGCGATCACCACGGCGAATCGCGTGCTGTTCCACCGCGTCGCCAACACGCTCAACTACCTCGACATCCGGACGGTCATCGTGTCCTGCGGCACCTGCATGGACCAGCTCGAGAAGTACGAGTTCGAGAAGATCTTCCCCGGCTGCCGCCTGCTCGACATCCACGAGTACCTGATGGAGCGCGGCGTGAAGCTCGACGGCATCGGGGGCGTGCGCTACCTGTACCACGATCCCTGTCACACGCCGATGAAGACCCACGCGCCGCTCGAGGTCGTCGGCACGCTGATGGGAACCGAGGTGCCGCTCTCCGACCGCTGCTGCGGTGAATCGGGCACGCTCGCCGTGGGCCGCCCCGACATCTCGACTCAGGTGCGCTTCCGCAAGGAGGCCGAGATGCGCAAGGGCGCGGACGCGGCGCGTGCGGACGGCTTCGCCGGGCCGGTCAAGGTGCTGACGAGCTGTCCGTCCTGCCTGCAGGGACTCTCGCGCTTCTCGGACGACGCCGGCACCGACGCCGACTACATCGTCGTCGAGATCGCGAAGCACGTGCTGGGCGAGTCCTGGCTCGCGGACTACGTCGCGAAGGCCAACGCCGGCGGCATCGAGCGCGTGCTCGTGTGAGCGATTTCGCGTCCTGACTCCTGGTCGTTCGGCGAGCGAGGCAGCGTGCGCGGTCGCGGGTTCAGCGCGTAACGATCGTGCCGGACGTCCGGCGGGCGAGGGTGACGCCCGACAGCGCCATCGTCGGGAGGTGAGACTGGACCTCGCGCGCCCACAGCGACTCGGTCACCGGCGGGGCGTCGGACAGGATCCACGGGAGTCCCACGCCGAAGGCGAGCGTGCCGAGGACGAGCGCGACGAAGAGCGCGGCGGCCTTGCGCAGGCGGTGGACGGTGGTGTCGGTGTTCATGTCGTTCTCCAGGAGCCTGGGGGTTCGCGCCCGGGGAAGTTCGACCGGGACGTGGGCTCCTTGGGGTGTATCGTGCGCTACAGCTTGTGCCCGACGCGCGGTAACAACCCGATGCCGCAGTGCGGAAAATTCCGGGAATCGGCCGCAAGTGGCGCAAGACACCCGCCGGGCGGCAGGGCGCCGGAATATGACCCTGTGCTATAACTTCCCGATGCACGCCTCCCGGCGCCGTTCTGCACGAAGGAACCCCGCTCCGGGCAACCTCGGAGCCGGAGGAGGGGCATGGATCCGGAGCGCGATGTGATGGGCGAGTCCGCGGCTCCGGCGTTCCCCGCCGCAGGGGCGATCCCGCCCGGCGGCCCTGATTCGGTGCGCCTCGCGTTCGCCGACGCGGAAGGCGCCGCGAAATGGGCCGACAGCCTGCCTTTCGCGACCGTTCCGCAGGCGTTCGAAGCGATCATCGGCCAGTTGCGCGCGGTCACGGCCGCGGCGTTCTCGGCGCGTGAACGCGCGACCATCGCCGAAGTGCTGCGCGAACCGGCGCGCCACCTGCACACCGAACTCGCGCGCCGCTACGCGGGCAAGCCGCAACCGGCGATCGGGCGCGAGCGCGAGGCCGCGGACCAGGCGATCGCGCTGTGGCAGGCGCTGTGGGAACTCTATTCGAGCTGCTTGAAGCCGCTGCTCGAAGGCGACCCCGAACTCGCCGGCGTCAAGGCGAAGCTCCTGCAGCGCGGGCTCTACGTCGGCAAGGAACTCGTGCTGGTGCACGGTCTCGCCCGTCGAGTCGTGCCGCCGTCGCTCTGGCAAGAGCTGCACGCATACTACCGGCTCGCGGAGATGCTCGATTGCACGGTCGCCGCGGTCTCCGACGACGCCGCGCCGAACGCGGTCGGCATCTCCTGCTATTCGACCTACGCGCACGCGCTCCTGCTCGCGCTGGCCGATCCCTGCGCGATGAGCGTGCGGCAGCTCGAACTCGCCGACCGCTGGCTCTCGCAGTGGGCGCGCAAGGTGTTCCCCTACGCGCAACAACGCGAGACCGAGGGACCGGTGATCGTCGTGGACCTCGACGGCGCGGCCGCGGCGACGCTGGTGAGCGCTGCGCCGGCGAGCGCGGCCGAATCGGTGCGCTTCGGCTATCCGGGCAAGCTCGCGACGAGCGTGCGCGGCAGGCTCAAGCGCCTCGCGACCGGCGCGTCACCCGCCGAACTCGCGCTCGGGCACGACCCGTCGGTCGAGCAGTGCGTGGCGCTCCTGTCGCACCTCGACGCCCACTGGTACCAGGCCAGGCGGCCCGACGAGACCACGCACGCGGCGGTCGACCTGTGCGGCGGCGGCGTGCCGGGCGCCTATTTCCGCGTGTGCGGGCGGACCTTCGACCGGCAGGATCCGCTCGGCCGCCTGACCTACGCGAATTCGCAGCATCTCGCGACGCTCGGCGCGCTCACCGACTACGACCGCCATCGCGAGGACGCCGAGCGGCGCCTGCCGTGGGAGCGCCTCGAAGGCCGCTACGGCTGGCGCGAGGCCCGGCTCTCGCGCCGCGCGCCCACGCAGCACCGCTGGTTCCTCGACCAGCTCGTCGCGGTGCGCGACCACGAGCGCACGCGGCTCGGCATGGTGTCGCGCATCGCGCTCGGGACCGACGGCGAACTCGACGTCGCGCTCGAGTTGTGGCCGGGCGCGCCGAAGACCCGCGCGATGCGCCCGTTCACGACCTCGTTTTCCGAGGATCCGCCGATCCCGTCGATCCTGCTCGGCGAGTCGCAGGAGGAGCCGGCCTCGCTCGTCGTGCCGCCGCGCACGTTCACGCCGGGCCGCATGCTGCGCTCGATGGATCCCGGCCCCGAGGTCACCTACAGGCTGACGCGACTCGAGCAGCGCGGGGCGGATTTCGAGCGGGTGGCGTTCGAAGCGTCGTAGAGCGGGGAAGAGAGAAGAGGGAAGGGGGAAGGGGAAAGGGCGAGAAGAGGGAAGGGAGAAGGGGGAAGGGTGCGGCGACGCAGCGCGATGCGACTTCGCGCTTGGCACGCGGTACCCTTCCCCCTTCGTTCTTTTCCTTTCGCGCTCGGGCATCGTGGGTCGGAAGGCCGGAAGCCGGAATGGGGTTGAGGCGCGCATCATGCGAAGGCGCATCGCACCGCTCCGCCGCACCCTTCCCCCTTCCCTCTTCTCCCTTCCCTCGATTCATCCCCTTCTCCCTTCCCTGACTTGTGAATCGCCTCGCCAACGCCTCCAGCCCCTACCTGCGCCAGCACGCCGGCAATCCGGTGGACTGGCACGAGTGGGGCGACGAGGCGCTCGCGCTCGCGAAGAACCTCGACCGGCCGATCCTGCTGTCGGTCGGCTACGCGGCGTGCCACTGGTGCCACGTGATGGCGCACGAGTCGTTCGAGGATCCCGGCGTCGCGCGCGCGATGAACGCGCACTTCGTCAACATCAAGGTCGACCGCGAAGAACGTCCCGACCTCGACCGCATCTACCAGACGGCGCACGCGCTGCTGTCGCAGCGTTCCGGCGGCTGGCCGCTCACGATGTTCCTGACGCCGGAGGGTGCGCCGTACTTCGGCGGCACCTACTTCCCGCGCGAGGCGCGCCACGGCCTGCCCGGTTTCCTCGACCTCCTGCCGCGCATCGCCGCCGCGTACCGCGAACAGGGCGCGGCGATCGCCGACCAGAACGCGCGCCTCGTCGACGCGATGCGCTCGCTCGAGCCGGGCGCGGGCGGTGCGCTGCCGCCCGGAGCGCCCGACGCGGCGTTCGCCGCGCTCGAGCGGAGCTTCGATCCGGTCGACGGCGGGTTCGGACGCGCGCCGAAGTTCCCGCATCCGGCCGAACTCGACTTCTGCCTGCACCGGTACGCGCGCACCGGCGACCGCGATGCCCTTGCGATGGTGCAGACCACGCTCGACCGCATGGCGGACGGGGGAATCCACGACCAGCTCGCCGGCGGATTCTGCCGCTACAGCGTCGACGGGCAGTGGACGATCCCGCACTTCGAGAAGATGCTCTACGACAACGGCGCGCTGCTCGCGCTCTACGCGAAAGCGGCGCGCGTCACCGGCGAGGCCCGCCACGCGGAGGTCGCGCACGGCATCGTCGCGTGGCTGGAGAGCGAGATGTTCGCGCAGGACGGCGCGTTCTTCGCCTCGCTCGACGCGGACAGCGAAGGCGAGGAAGGCCGGTTCTACGTCTGGACGCCCGATGAAGTCCGCGCCGTGGTCGCGCCCGAGGCCTGGCCGATCGTCGAACGCCTCTTCGGCCTCGACGGTCCGCCGAACTTCGAGGGGCACGCGTGGCACCTGCGCGTCGTCCGTCCGCTGGACACGGTTGCGCACGAACGCGCGATCGATCCCGTCCGCGCGCGCGAACTCCTGTCGCAGGCGAAGGCCGCGCTCCTCGCGCGGCGGGCGACGCGCGTGCGGCCGGGCACCGACGACAAGGTGCTCACGAGCTGGAACGCGCTCGCGGTCTCGGGTCTCGCCACCGCCGCGCGCGCGCTCGACGAACCGCGCTACGGCGTGCTCGCCACCGGCGCGCTCGACGCACTCGCACGCACCGTCTGGCGCGACGGGCGTCTTCACGCCACGCGCCGCGGCGAGGAAGGCGCGTTGCCGGCGTACCTCGACGACCACGCGTTCCTGCTCGAGGCCCTCGTCGCGGCGATGCGCACCCGATTTCGCCGCGCCGATTTCGACTGGGCGATCGCGCTCGCCGACGCGTTGTGCGACCGCTTCGAGGACGACGGCGGCGGCTTCTGGTTCACCGCGCACGACCACGAGGCGCTGTTCCATCGCACGATGCCCGGGCACGACAACGCGACACCGTCGGGCAACGGCGTCGCGGCGCGCGCGCTCATCGCGCTCGGGCACCTCGCCGGCGAGCCGCGCTACCTCCTCGCGGCGGAGCGCGCGGTGCGCCGCTTCGCGCCGTCGATCGGCCGCGAACCCGGCGGGTACTCGACGCTCCTGCGCGCCGCCGCCGATCTCGAGCATCCTCCCGCGATCGTCGTGCTCGCGCACGGACCCGATCCGGCGTCGCGCGAGGCGGCCCGGCGGTGGGCGCGTGAACTCGCGCGCAGCGACGACGCGCATGCGCTCGTGTTCGCGCCGGACCCCGCCGACGCACCGGGTGCGCTCGTCAAGGGCGCGCCGCCGACCGCGGGCGTGCGCGCGTGGGTCTGCCGCGCGATGACCTGTGCCGCCCCGGTGGAAACCCTGGACGACGTCAGGGCGTTGCTCGAAACCCGATGCGAGCCTTGAGGCGCGTCAAGGCGGCCCGAGAGGCCGGCCCGCATGCTCCCGGCGACACGGCATGCCCTCGATGGCGGAGCGCGCGCCGTTCCTCTATCATTGACTGTTTCGACCGACTACGGAGACTCGCACCATGAAGGTTTCGCTCCTCGCGCTGGCCGGCATCGCGGCGTTCGCGGCCGGCGCCGCGCAAGCCGACGACGACACGCTGAAGATGCTGCAGAAGGCCGGCTGCACCGCGTGCCACTCGGTGGACAAGAAGCTCGTCGGCCCGGCGTACAAGGACGTCGCGGCCAAGTACAAGGGCGACGCCGGCGCGGCTGCCAAGCTCGCCGAGAAGGTGAAGAAGGGCGGTTCGGGCGTCTGGGGCCCGGTCCCGATGCCGCCGAACGCGGCGGTCAAGGACGACGACATCAAGAAGATGGTCGCCTACATCCTGGCGCTGAAGAAGTAGCGCGGGTGTAAGCGCTCGCTTACTCACGAAGCCGGCGCGAGCCGGCTTCGGCGTTTCCGGCGGTCCGACGCCGGGGTTCCGCGGATCGAGGCGGCGCGATGCGGTTTCGCCGCTGTCGCCGGTCCGCAGCGGCGCACCTTTGACCGCGGCGGACCGCCGCGGTACATTTCGCCCGCCCCCCGCAGGAGAGCGCGCCGGATCGACGTTCCGGCGCCGCCGAAGGCGCAATCCCCGACGATCGCTCAGGCAAAGGGACTGCGGGAGGGAATCGTCATCTGGAGAGCGGCCGCGCATCCGGCGGCCCACCGAAGGGGCACCCGGCCATCCGGCCGGCAATCTCTCAGGTAAAAGGACAGACGGGGCGGGTTCGAGGCATCGGACTCGCCCATCGTGCTCGCCCACCGGGGATCGCTCGTGGCCAGGACCACTCCGCTCCATGCCCTGCACCGCGCCGCCGGCGCGCGCATGGTCGACTTCGGCGGCTTCGACATGCCGCTCCACTACGGTTCGCAGATCGACGAGCACCACGCGGTGCGCCGCGACGCGGGCATGTTCGACGTGTCGCACATGCGCGTGGTCGAGATCGAAGGTCGCGACGCGCGCGCGTTCCTGCGCCACGCGCTCGCGAACAACGTCGACAAGCTCGCCGTTCCGGGCAAGGCGCTCTACAGTTGCATGCTCGCCGACGACGGCGGCGTGCGCGACGACCTCATCGTCTACTTCCTGCGCGACGACCACTTCCGCCTCGTCGTGAACGCGGGGACGGCGGACGCGGACATCGCGTGGCTCGCGAAGCTGCGCGACCGCACCGCACCGGGGCTCGTGGTCCGCCCGCGTCCCGACCTCGCGATGATCGCGGTCCAGGGCCCGAACGCCCGCGCGAAGGCGTGGCAGGCGATCCCCGGCAGCGAAGGCCCCACGTCGGCGCAGAAGCCCTTCTCCGCCGCGCAGGCGGGCGAGTTCTTCATCGCGCGCACCGGCTACACCGGCGAGGACGGGTTCGAGATCGTGATGCCCGCCGCGCGCGCGGAATCCACCTGGGCCGCGCTCGTCGATGTCGGCGTGAAACCCTGCGGACTGGGCGCGCGCGATACGCTGCGCCTCGAGGCGGGCATGAACCTGTACGGACAGGACATGGACCTCGCGACCTCGCCGCTCGAATCCGGCCTCGCGTGGACCGTCGACCTCGCGAGCCCGCGCGACTTCGTCGGCAAGGCGGCGCTCGCGCGCGCGCAACCCGCGCGCGACCTCGCGGGCCTCCTGCTCCTCGACTCCGGCGGCGTGTTGCGTGCTCACCAGCGCGTGCACAGTACGCACGGCGCCGGAGAGATCACCAGCGGAACCTTCAGTCCGACGCTCGCCCGCTCGATCGCGCTCGCGCGGCTGCCCAAGGCCGTCGCGATCGGCGAGACGGTCGAGGTCGAGGTGCGCGACAAGCGGCTGCGCGCGCGCGTCGTGAAGCCTCCGTTCGTGCGCAACGGCCAGGTGAAGGTCGACTTGGCATGAAAGCGCCCGCCCGGCGAGACGACGGAGTCGCCGTGCGCGCGCTCGGACCGGCCGATCTCGACGTGTACCGGGCGCTGCGCCTGCGCGGACTCGCCGAGCACCCCGAGGCGTTCACCTCCGATGCGGCCGAGGAGACGAAGAAACCGCGCGACGCGCTCGCGCAACGGCTCGCCGCCGACCCCGCGCGCCCGCACGACGCGGTGTTCGGCGCGTTCGAGGGCGCGACGCTCGTCGGCACCTGCGGCATCGACGTCGACATGCGCGTGAAGGTGCGCCACAAGGGGCACGTGTTCGGCCTGTACGTGCCCGCCGAGTGCGCGGGCCGCGGCATCGGCCGCGCGCTGGTCGACGCGGTGATCGCGCACGCGAGCGCGTCGCCCGGGCTGCGACAACTGGTGCTGACCGTGACCGCGGGCAACGACGCCGCGCGCCGCGTCTACGAGCGTGCCGGTTTCGCCGTGTTCGGCCGCGAGCCGGAAGCGATCCGCATCGGCGGGCGCGGCCACGACAAGATCACGATGGTGCTGTTCCTTCCTGCGGCGCGCGCGCCGCGTTCCTGATCCGGAGACCCGATGAAGATCCCAGCGGAGTTGCGTTACACCTCGAGCCACGAGTGGCTACGCCGCGAGAGCGACGGCACGATCACGATCGGCATCACCGACCACGCGCAGTCGCAGCTGGGCGACCTCGTGTTCGTCGAACTGCCCGCCGCCGGACGCAAGGTCGCCGCCGGCGAAGCCTGCGCGGTGGTCGAGTCGGTCAAGGCGGCGTCCGACGTCTACGCGCCGGTCGCAGGCACCGTGGTCGCGGCGAACGACGCGGTGCCCGCTGCGCCGGAGTCCGTGAACCAGGATGCCTTCGCCGCCTGGCTCTTCCGCATCCGCCCGGACGATCCCGCCGCCATGGACGCGCTGCTCGACGCGCGCGGCTACCAGGCGGTGATCGGCGACTGACAGGACCACGCAACCGACGACGCCATGTCCGACCCCATCCGCACCCCGACCGCTCGGCCCTCGCTCGCCGACCTCGAACGCCGCGACGCCTTCGTCGCGCGCCACATCGGCCTCTCCGGCGACGACGAGCGCGCGATGCTCGCGACGCTGGGCTTCGCGTCCCGCGCGGCGCTGATCGACGCGATCGTGCCGTCCGCGATCCGCGCGAAGGCGCCGCTCGCGCTGCCCGCACCGGTGGCCGAGCACGAAGCGCTCGCGCGGCTTGCCGCGATCGCCGCGAAGAACCGCGTGCTGCGCTCGTTCATCGGGCAGGGCTACTACGGCACGATCACGCCGGGCGTCGTCCTGCGCAACGTGCTCGAGAATCCGGCGTGGTACACCGCCTACACGCCCTACCAGCCGGAGATCTCGCAGGGGCGCCTCGAGGCGCTCGTCAACTTCCAGACGATGATCTGCGAGTTGACCGGCATGGCGATCGCGAACGCGTCGATGCTGGACGAAGCGACCGCGGCGGCGGAAGCGATGGCGCTCGCGCTCCGCGTGACGAAGTCGGCGAGCCGGACCGTCTATGTCGCCGACGGCGTGTTCGCGCAGACGGCCGACGTCGTGCGCACCCGCGCGGAGCCGATGGGCGTCTCGGTGATCGTGGGACCCGCGCAGGGTGCGGCGGCCGCGGACGCCTTCGCGGTCCTCCTGCAATACCCGGACGCGAACGGCGAAGTCACGGACCTCGCGGCGGTGGCCGCCGCGGCCCGGGCGCGCGGCGCGTTCGTGATCGTGGCGGCCGATCTCCTCGCGCTCACGCTCCTGAAACCTCCGGGCGAATGGGGCGCCGACGCGGTCGTCGGCTCGGCCCAGCGCTTCGGCGTGCCGATGGGCTACGGCGGCCCGCACGCCGGCTTCCTCGCGACGCGCGACGAGATCAAGCGCTCGATGCCCGGCCGGCTCGTCGGCGTGACCGTCGACGCGCACGGCGACCCGGCCTACCGGCTCGCGCTGCAGACGCGCGAGCAGCACATCCGCCGCGAGAAGGCGACCTCGAACATCTGCACCGCGCAGGTGCTGCTCGCGGTGATCGCGAGCATGTACGCGGTCTACCACGGACCCGACGGGCTCGCGACGATCGCGCGGCGCGTGCACCGGTTGACCGCGATCCTGAAGGCGGGCCTCGAACGCCTCGGACTCGCGGTCCGTACGCGCACCTTCTTCGACACGCTGGTCGTCGAGACCGGCGCGCGGACGCAGGCGATCCACGACGCCGCGCTCGCCGCCGGCATGAACCTGCGGCGCATCGACCACGCGTCGGTCGGCGTCTCGCTCGACGAGACCGCGCGCGCGGAAGACGTCGAGCGGTTGTGGGTGGTGTTCGCGGGCGGTCGCGCGTCGCCGAAGGTCGCGGAACTCGACGCGGGCGTGGCCGACGGCTACGACGCCGCCCTCGCGCGCACGAGCGCGTACCTGACCCACCCGGTGTTCCACCGCTACCGCTCCGAGACCGCGATGCTGCGCTACCTGCGCCGCCTCGCCGACCGCGACCTCGCGCTCGACCGGGCGATGATCCCGCTGGGCTCGTGCACGATGAAGCTGAACGCGACCTCGGAGATGATGCCGGTCACCTGGAAGGCGTTCGCGCACCTGCACCCGTTCGCGCCTTCCGACCAGGCGGAGGGCTACCTCGAGATGATCGGCGACCTCGAGCGCATGCTGTGCGCCGCGACCGGCTACGACGCCGTCTCGCTGCAGCCGAACGCGGGATCGCAGGGCGAATACGCGGGACTGCTGATGATCCGCGCCTGGCACGCCTCGCGCGGCGAGTCGCACCGCGACGTCTGCCTGATCCCGGCCTCCGCCCACGGCACCAACCCCGCCTCTGCCCAGATGGCCGGCATGCGCGTGGTCGTCGTCGCCTGCGACGAGCAGGGCAACGTCGACCTCGCGGACCTCGAGGCGAAGGCCGCGAAGCACGCGCGCGAACTCGCGGCGATCATGGTGACCTATCCGTCGACGCACGGCGTGTTCGAGGCGGGCATCACGCGCATCATCGAGATCGTCCACACGCACGGCGGGCAGGTGTACGTCGACGGCGCGAACCTGAACGCGCTCGTCGGCCTCGCGGGGCCCGGAGCGTTCGGCGCCGACGTCTCGCACTTGAACCTGCACAAGACGTTCTGCATTCCGCACGGCGGCGGCGGTCCGGGCGCAGGTCCGGTCGCGTGCAAGGCGCACCTCGCGCCGTTCCTGCCGGGACACCGGAACATGCCGCCGCGGGCACCGGGGGCGGGTGCGCCGGGCAAGGCCATCGGCGCGGTGTCCGCGGCGCCTTTCGGCAGCGCGTCGATCCTGCCGATCCCGTGGATGTACGTGACGATGATGGGCGGCGCGGGCCTCACCGCGGCGACCGAAGCCGCGATCCTCGCGGCGAACTACCTCGCGCGGCGGCTCGCGCCGCACTTTCCCGTGCTCTACAGCGGGCCGGGCGGACTCGTCGCGCACGAGTGCATTGTCGACCTGCGCCCGCTCAAGGCCGCGTCCGGCGTCGAGGTGGAGGACGTGGCGAAGCGGCTGATCGACTACGGGTTCCACGCGCCGACGATGAGCTTCCCGGTCGCGGGCACGCTGATGATCGAGCCGACCGAGAGCGAATCGAAGGAGGAACTCGACCGCTTCGTCGACGCGATGGTCGCGATCCGCGCGGAGATCCGCGACATCGAGGCGGGCCGCCGCGACCGCGCCGACAACGCGCTCAAGCACGCGCCGCACACGGCAGCGGCGGTCGGCGGCGACGACTGGCCGCACCGGTACTCGCGCCGCGAGGCGGGCTGGCCGTCGGTCGCGCAGGAGGCGTCGAAGTACTGGCCGCCGGTCGGGCGCGTCGACAACGTCTACGGCGACCGCAACCTGTTCTGCACCTGCATTCCGGTGGCGGACGCCGACAGCTCCCCGGCGATCGGCATTGCCGACGGCGGCGGACGCGTGCCCGAGCCCCGGCCCGCCTGACGATGCGCATCGTCGTCCTCGGCGGCGGAGTGATCGGCGTCACGGCCGCGTGGTATCTCGCCGCCGACGGCCACGAAGTCACGCTCGTCGACCGGCAACCGGGCGCGGCGCTCGAGACCACGTTCGCGAACGGCGGCCAGATCTCGGCGTCCTACGCGGAGCCGTGGGCGAATCCCGAGGCGCCGCTCAAGGTGCTGAAGTGGCTCGGGCAGGAAGACGCGCCGCTCCTCTTCCGGCTGCGCGCCGACTGGCGGCAGTGGCGCTGGGGCCTCGAGTTCCTCGTCGAATGCCTGCCCGCGCGCACGCGGCACAACACGATCCAGTGCCTCAACCTCGCGCTCTACTCGCGCGATGCGCTGCGCGAACTGCGGAAGGCGACCGGCATCGCCTACGACTGCCTCGAGCGCGGCATCCTGCAGTTCTACACCGACGCGAAGGAGTTCGAGCACGGCGTCGCTGCGGCCGCGCTGATGCGCGAGTACGGCTGCGACCGGGTCGTGCGCACGCCCGAGGAGTGCGTCGCGATCGAGCCCGCGCTCGCGCAGTGCCGCGACCGCATCGCCGGCGGCATCTTCACCGCGTCCGACGAGACCGGCGACGCGCAGGTCTTCACCGTCGAACTCGCGAAGCTCGCGGCGGCGCGCGGCGCGGCCTTCCATTGGAACACCACGGTCGAGGCGATCGAGGCCGCCGGCGACGCGGTGTCCGGCGTGCGGGTCCGCGACGCCGGCGGCGCGACGCGCACGCTCGCGGCCGATGCGTACGTCGTCGCGCTGGGGAGTTACAGCCCGTTCCTGCTCGCCCCGATCGGCGTGCCCTGCGGCGTGTATCCCGCGAAAGGCTATTCGATCACGCTCGACATCGGCGCGCACCGGGGCGCGCCGGTCGTGTCGCTGACCGATCTCGCGTGGAAGATCGTGCTCACGCGCCTGGGCGAACGCCTGCGCGTGGCCGGCACCGCGGAGTTGAACGGCTGGAACACCGAGATGAACGAGCGCCGCTGCCGCGCGCTGGTCGAACGCACCTTCGACCTCTTTCCCGACGCGGGCGAACGCGGGTCCGTCGCCTTCTGGACCGGATTGCGTCCGGCCACGCCGTCGAACGTGCCGCTGATCGGGCGGACGCGCCGCTACCGCAACCTGTGGCTCGACACCGGCCACGGCACGCTCGGCTGGACGATGGCCTGCGGTTCGGGGCGCGCGCTGGCCGACCTGATCGCCGGACGCGAGGCCGGCGTCGATTTTGCTTTCCTCGGCGGACGCCGTTCCGCCTGACCGCGCATGCCCGCACTTCGCTCGCTCAATCGTTTCCAGGCCGCGGGGATCCATCTCGCGATCTCGACCTTCGTCGCCGCGATCGTGCTCGCGGCACTTCTGCTCGTCTGGTATCCGCAGCCGTACTTCCGGCTCGCCGGCGGCGCTGGATTGATGCTGATCCTGATCGGCGTCGACGTGGTGCTGGGCCCGCTGCTGACGCTTGTCGTGTTCGATCCGCGCAAGAAGAGCCTGCCGTTCGACCTGGCGGTCATCGCGACGCTGCAGGTCGCCGCGTTCGTGTACGGCATCTCGGTGATCGCGCAGGCACGGCCGGCCTTCGTCGTGTTCGCCGGCGATCGCTTCACCGTCGTCTCCGCGAACCAGATCAACCCCGAATCGCTGGCGGCGGCGAGCGCCCCGTGGAACACGCTGCCGCTCGGCGGCCCGCGCCTCGTCGGCGCGCGCATGCCCGACGATCCCGCCGAACGGTCGAAGCTCGCGCTGCTCGCCGCATCGGGCATCGACCTGCCGGTGCTGCCGCGCTACTACGTGCCGTTCGCCGAGATCGCCGATGAGCTGAAGGCCGAGGCGCGCCCGCTCGCCGAGCTCAACCGCGGCGACGCGGATGCGAAGACCCGGATCGACGCCGCGCTCGCGCGCACCGGGCGCGCCGTCGACACGCTCGCCTGGGTACCGGTGCTCGGACGCATGGAAGCGGGTTCCGCGATCGTGGACAAGGCGACCGGCGAGGTCATCGCCGTGCTGCCGGTCTATCCGTTCCGCTGAGGGGTCGCTGAGGGGTCAGAGCCGTAATTCGGGCAACGCAGGGCGTTGCCCGAATTACGGCTCTGACCCCATCCAGCTATAATCCGCTTCCGCTCCACATCGCGCACTCCGCATGCTCCGACTTCTCGCGGCGCTCGCGGTCGCCGCGAGCGCGCTGACGCCGCTCCTGTCGGCCTCCCAGGTTCCCGCACCTCCCGCCATCGCCGCCGCCGCCTGGACCCTGGTCGACGCGACGAGCGGCCAGACGATCGCCTCGCACCAGGCGGACGAGCGGCGCGACCCCGCGTCGATCACCAAGCTGATGACCGCGTACGTCGTGTTCGGCGCGCTGCGCCAGAAGACGATCGTGCCCTCGCAGATGGTGACGGTCTCGCAGAAGGCGTGGAAGGTCGAGGGCTCGCGCATGTTCATCGAGCCGCGCAAGAGCGTGTCGGTCGACGAACTCGTGCACGGGATGATCATCCAGTCCGGCAACGACGCATCGATCGCGCTCGCCGAACTCGTCGCGGGGTCGGAGGCCGCCTTCGTCGAGCGCATGAACCAGGAGGCGAAGCGGCTGGGCATGCAGGACACGCAGTTCGCCAACGTCACAGGACTCGCCGACCCGCAGCACTGGTCGACCGCCGCCGACATCGCGAAACTGGCGCAGGCGGTCGTGCGGGACTATCCGGAGTTCTATCCGCTCTACTCGCAGAAGGACTTCCGCTACAACAACATCACGCAGCCCAACCGCAACCGGCTGCTGTGGTCGGATCCCTACGTGGACGGCATGAAGACCGGGCACACCGAAGCCGCCGGCTGGTGCCTCGTTGCTTCGGCGAAGCGCGGCGAGCGGCGGCTCGTCTCGGTCGTGCTCGGCGCGTCGTCCGACCACGCCCGCGCCGCGGAGAGCCAGAGACTGCTCAACTTCGGCTTCCAGGCCTACGACACCGTCGAGCTCTACCAGGCGAGCAAGCCGGTGGCCGCGCTCAAGGTGTGGAAGGGCGCGAACCGCGAGGTGGGCGCCGGATTCCTCGCCGACCGTTACCTGACGCTGCCGCGCGGACGCGCGGGCGACCTCAAGCTCACGCTGGAAGCGATGGAGCCGATCGTCGCGCCGGTCGCGCGCGGCCAGCGCATCGGCGTCGTGCGCGTCGCGCTCGACGGGGCGCCGGTCGCCGAGTTCCCGCTGATCGCCCTCGACGACGTGGGGCCGGCGAACCTGTTCGTCCGCGCGTGGGACAGCGTACGGTTGTGGTTCAAGTAGGAGCGCGACGGCGACTCCCGCCCGCGCCCGACACGAGGACATTACGATGAACGACCAATCGCAGATCGTCTACCTGAACGGAAGCTTCCTGCCGATCGGCGAGGCGCGCATCTCGGTCCTCGATCGCGGGTTCATCTACGGCGACGGCGTCTACGAGGTGATCCCGGCCTACCGGCGCGCGCCGTTCCGGATGCCGCACCACCTGCGGCGCCTGCAGGCGAGCCTCGACGGCATCCGGCTCGCCAATCCGATGGACGACGAGGCCTGGGATGGCGTCGTGCGCGACCTGATCGCGCGCCAGCCGTTCGACGACCAGTCGGTCTACCTGCAGGTCACGCGCGGCGTCGCGAAGCGGGATCACGCGTTCCCGAAAGGTGCGACCGCGACGGTGTTCATGATGAGCAACCCGTTGACGCTGCCGTCGCGCGAACAGGTCGAGCGCGGCGTCGCGGTCGTCACCGCCGAGGACAACCGGTGGCTCCGCTGCGACCTCAAGACGACCTCGCTCGTCGGCAACGTGCTGATGCGGCAGTTCGCGGCCGACCATGCCGCCATCGAGACGGTCATGTTCCGCGACGGCCAGCTCACCGAGGCGTCGGCGTCGAACGTGCTGGTCGTGCGCGGTGGCACCATCGTCGCGCCGCCGAAGGACCACCAGATCCTGCCGGGCATCACCTGTGACGCGACACTCGAATTCGCGCGCGCGGCGGGCATGAGGATGGAGATCCGACCGGTACGTCGCGAGGAGGCGCTCGGCGCCGACGAGATGTGGATCTCGTCGTCGACGAAGGAGGTGCTCGCCGTGACGAGCGTCGATGGCAAGCCGTTCGGAGGCGGCGAACCCGGCCCGTTGTTCCGCCGCATGTACGCGGTGTTCCAGGACCACAAGCCCGCCGGATCACGCCGCGGATAGCCTCGCGCCGGCCGGCCGGCGCGCATGCGGCGCCGTGGTCGTCACAGCGGCCGCGTCGTGGCGTAGCGGTGCTCGTGGAAGACGAGGCCCTGCCCCGCGCCGCGCGCGCAGGTCTCGACGTTGCCGATGAACACGACGTGGTCGCCCGCGCGGTGGCGCGCGTGCCGCGAGCACTCGATCCACGCGACGCAGTCCTCGATCAGCGGCGCCTGCGACCAGCCGAGACGGTAGCCGACGCCCTCGAAGCGATCGATGTGCGGACGCGAGAACCGCCGGGCGAGGTCCGATTGCGTCGACGCGAGCACGTTCACGCTGTAGCGCTCGGCCGCCTCGAATGCCGGGAGCGAGAGCGAGCGGCGCGACAGGCTCCACAGCACGAGCGGCGGGTCGAGCGACACCGACTGGAACGAGTTCGCCGTGAAGCCGACGAAGCGTCCGTCCTCGCGGCGCGCGGCGATCACCGTCACGCCGGTCGCGAACTGCGCGAGCGCGTCGCGGAACTGGTGCTCGGAGAAGGCGCGCGCGGGCGCGGGAGAGGCGCGGTTCAAGGGCGCATCGAGGGCGATCGCGCACGCGCGAGCGGTCCCCGATGGTACCGGATGCCGGCGGGGGCCACCGCGCCACGAGCGCGCCCCGTCACCGGCGGCGACCTCGACGCCGTCCAGAGGCGGACGGGCAGCCGCCCGGTCGCGAACCCCGCTCGATCTCCGCCTGCCGCCTTTGCTACACTAACCCCGCGGCCGCGACCCTGCGATCGCGCGCCGTTCGCCGATGGCCGTTCCGCTGCAGAAGATCATCGCCAGCCGCTACGCAGGCCGCAACGTGCCGGTCGCGCTCGTCCTCCCCGACGGCGGCCGGATCGCGCTTTCTCCGGCGCCCGATGTCGAGATCGTCGCGCGCACCTGGGCCGGACTCAAGGCGCTCGCGTCGCCGGCGATGGGGTCGCTCGCCCGCGCCTACGTCCGCAACGACATCGATTTCTCCGGCGGCGCGAAGCGCATCCTCGCGATCGCGGAATCGCTGGTCGGCGACATCGCGCACGGCCACGACACGGTGCGCGAGCGCTACCGGTTGTGGCGGCACCAGCACCGGCCGAACCAGGCGAACATCCGGCACCACTACGACGTCAGCAACGCGTTCTACCGGCTGTGGCTCGACGAGCGGATGGTCTACTCCTGCGCGTACTTCGAGCGCGACGACATGACGCTCGACGAGGCGCAGCTCGCGAAACTCGACCACATCTGCCGCAAGCTCAGGCTCGAGGAGGGGCAGCGCTTCCTCGACATCGGCTGCGGCTGGGGCGGTCTCGTGTTCCGCGCGGCGGAGAAGTTCGGGGTGCGCTCGACCGGCATCACGCTCTCGAAGAACCAGTTCGAGCACGTGAAGCGCGAGATCGCCGCGCGAGGGCTCGAAGGCCGCGTCGAAGTCCGGATGCAGGATTACCTCGACCTGCCGGAGGACGAGCAGTATGACCGGATCGCGAGCGTCGGCATGTTCGAGCACGTGGGCGTCGCGCGCTTTCCGAAGTACTTCGGCAAGATCGCCCGCGTGCTCGCGCCCGGCGGCTTCGTGCTGAACCACGGCATCACCCACAACGCGACGCACGGCGCGAGCCTCGGCAGCGGCATCGGCGATTTCGTCGAGGAGTACGTGTTTCCGGGCGGCGAACTCACCCACGTGCACCGCGTGATCGAAGGCATGGCCGCCGCGGGGCTCGAGGCCGTCGACGCCGAGGCGTTGCGCGAACACTACGCGCGCACGCTGTGGCACTGGACCGACCGGCTCGAGGCCAACAGCGATGCCGCGCGCCGCGAGGCGGGCGAGGAGCGCTTCCGCGTCTGGCGCGTCTACCTCGCGGGCTCGGCGCACGCGTTCGACCGCGGCTGGCTCTCGCTGTGGCAGATCCTCGCCGGCAAGCCGCTCGCCGACGGCAGGCTTCCCCATCCGGGGACGCGGCGGTACATGTATCCGTAGTCCCGGGGTCGTGGGTCGGGCTTCAGCCCCGGGGTCGTGGGTCGGGCTTCAGTCCCGGGGTCGTGGGTCGGGCTTCAGCCCGACGCTTTCGGCTTCGTCCCCCGGAGCCCCGTCGGACTGAAGTCCGACCCACGGCGACCCCCTTGCGGGTCGGGCTTCGGCGCGACGGGGTTGCGCGACGGCACGGCGGGCGCAACATGGGGTTCAATGAAGACGCTGGATTCGATGATGGCCCACGAAGGGCGCCCCTCCGCGCTCGAATTCCCGACCGCCTTCCCGATCAAGGTGATGGGCCGGCGGACCGACGACTTCGCGCAGGCGATCGTCGAAGTCGTGCTGCGCCATGCGCCCGACTTCGACCCCGGCACGCTCGAGATGCGTACCTCGCGCGAGGGCAACTACCTGTCGGTGACCGCGACGATCACCGCGACGTCACGCGAACAGCTGGACGAGCTCTACCGCGAGCTCGTCGCCCATCCGCGCGTCACGATGGTGTTCTAGCGGAATCGGACCGGTTCGGGCATCTGCCGCCGAGCGTCGCCGACAGGACTCGCGCCTCGATGCGGGCACGGCGCAGGCCCTTGCTGGTTCGACGTCCGAACAGCGCGGCGAGTCCGAGGCCCGACTCGAGCCAGGGCAGCCCCCGGCGCAGGACGCGAACGACGCCCTCCGAGGGGTGACCGTCGAAGTACCGCTCGACGAGTTCGGCGAGCAGCATCGCGGACTCGTGCTCGCCGATCGGGCCGGCGAGCGCGATCGTGTTGAGGAACTGGAGCAGGTCGGCGGACTGGACGATCGGCAACGGTACCAGCGCGCCGGCGTTCTCCTCGAAGTCGATGCGCCGAAAGCCGCCGTCGGCGTCGATCGTGACGTTCTTGATGTGCGCGGCGCCGTGCCAGTGGCCGGCGCGGTGGAACCGCGCGAGGTCGTCCGCGAGTCTGCCGAGCTCACGCTTGCGGGTCGGCTCGTTCCAGCTTTCGAGCCGTCGGTCGACGTCCGCCCCCCGTCCTCGAGCACGATCACGTCGCTCGCGCGAGCGAGCACCCTCGCGACGCGCACGCCGCCATCCGCCATGGCGTCGAGTCGCGTGAGCTCGTAGTCCGTTCGCCAAGCCGCCGCGATGTCGCCGGGCGTGAGGCGGAGAGGCGGAAAACCCGCCGCCGACGCGATGAGTCGCAGCATGGGCCCGGTCGTGAACCAGTGCCTGTGCGGCGGCGCCAGGCGTTTGGCGAACATGCGCACGCCATGAAACTCGAATGCGCTAACGTGCCGCCCCGAGCGCGCGAGCGCCGCGCGGGCGGGTTCGATCAGGTCGTGTCGTTCGGGATGTTCCATGATGAATCGAGCGGCAGTTCGCCGGTCCTTCGGGCGTGTTCTCGGCGTGCGATCCTGGCGATGTCGCCAGTGTAGCGGGCAGCGCCAGCTGGCGCACCCGACGTCCGCGGTCCGCGGCGGTTGCCGGTCAACGATTCCTGTGGGAAAATAACGGTCGAATTATTGCTGCAGAAATGGGTCCACGACCATGACTGCCCACCTGATCGTTTCGCCCGCGACGCGCATGCACGCTGCCGCGCCCTCGCCGGCGAGCGTGCTGACGCGGGCGACTGTCCGGGCCGCCGACCTCCTGGGCTTTACCCAGAAGGAGGTGTCCGCCATCCTCGGACTCTCGGAGGCGTCGGTGTCCCGCATGCGTGCCGGGGCGTACGTCCTCGATCCCGACCGGGCGAAGGAATGGGAACTCGCCCGCCTGTTCGTGCGGCTGTACCGATCGCTCGACGCGCTGTGGGGTCACGGCGAGGAAGCGAGGACCTGGCTCGCGACGTCGAATCTCGCGTTCGCCGCAGCGCGGCCCCGCGAACTCCTTGCCTCCGTCGAAGGCCTCGTCCGTGTCGTCGCGTACCTGGATGCCGCGCGCGGAAGGGTGTGACCCCCCCCCGAAGCGGCCTGCGGCCGCCGCCCCCCAGGGGGCCCGCGCCCTTGGGGCGGCCCGGCGGGCGCGGATGACCCCCCCGAAGCGGCCTGCGGCCGCCGCCCCCCAGGGGGCCCGCGCCCTTGGGGCGGCCCGGCGGGCGCGGGCTGAGCGTCCGCGAACACGGCGATGAGCGACGCATCGACGCTTCGCGCCGCCGCCGCGGTGCGACGTATCCGCACGGCGGCTCGCCGCTACGCCGGCGGCATCTGGCGCGCCGTCGAGGCACAGCACGTCGCCTCGACGATGTCCCTCGTCGACACGCTCGACGAGCAACGCGTGCTCGAGCATCTGCTCGACGAAGGCAAGCCGGGGCTTCCCGAGGCCGCGGCGCGACTCGACTACCTGCTCGCCACGCCGTTTCGCTACCGCCCGCCGCCGGGCGGATCGCGTTTCCGCGGCGACAACGATCCAGGAGTGTTCTACGCCGCCGACGCGATCCGCACCGCCTGCGCCGAACTCGGCTACTGGCGCTGGCGGCACCTGATGGACGCGGCCGGCATCGACGCGATGCCGGACAAGCCCCAGACGGTGTTCCGCGCGAAGGTCGCGGCGAGCGCGATCGACCTGCGGGGCGCGCCGTTCGTCGCGGATCGCGCGCGCTGGACCGACCCGGACGACTACCGCGCCTGCCAGGCGCTCGCGCGCGTCGCGCGCGAGTCCGGCGTCCAAGCGATCCGCTATGAATCGGTGCGCGATCCGGAGCACGGCGCATGCTGCGCGGTCCTGCATCCGGACGCGTTCACGTCGCGCGTGCATGCGGATCCGCAGACCTGGTGGCTGTCGGTGCGGCGCGACCGCGTCGTCTGGCAGCGGTCCGGCACCTCGCGCGGCGAGTCGTTCGAGTTCCTCGCGTCGGGATGGGCGCGCCCGCACGCGACACCCGCGCCCGCCGCGCGCCGCAGGCCGCGCACGACACACCGGTTGCCGAAGTGAGCGAGGCGTTGGCCGACCTCCGTTGGATCGCGGGCGCGCCAACCCGGCGCGACGCATCGACCGGCATCGTCGTGCGCACGCTGGGGCGCACCGACTACGAACGCTGCTCTCGCGCGATGCGCGCGTGGACCGACGCGCGCGAACGCGACACGCCCGACGAACTGTGGCTCACCGAGCATGCGCCCGTGTACACGCTCGGCCTCGCCGGACGCCGCGAGCACCTGCTGCGCGACAACGGCATCCCGTCGTTCAAGGTCGACCGCGGCGGGCAGGTGACCTACCACGGGCCGGGCCAGCTCGTCGTCTACGTGATGGTCGACCTCGCACGGCGCAGGCTCGGCGTGCGCGAACTGGTCCGGCGCCTCGAGGCCGCGGTAGTAGAATGGCTCGGTTCGTCGGGGATCGATGCCCGCGGGAAGCCGTCGGCGCCCGGCGTGTACGTTTCGCGCGACGGTGTCGAGGCGAAGATCGCGGCGCTGGGCTTGAAGGTGCGCAACGGCCGCACCTACCACGGCATCGCGGTCAACGTCGCGATGGACCTCTCGCCGTTCGCGGACATCGACCCCTGCGGCTACCCGGGTCTCGCCGTGGCGCAGGTGTCGGAGTTCGGCGTCGCGACCGATGTGGCGCGCGCCGGCGAGACGCTCGCGCCGATCCTCGCGCGCACGATCGCCCGCCCCTCGCCATGACCGCCGACTCGCCCCCTCCCGCCACCGACGCCCGCGGCGTCAAGGAGAAGGGCGCGGCGAAGACCGCCCGCATTCCGATCAAGGTCGTCGCCTCCGAGCCGCTGCGCAAGCCGGCGTGGATCCGCGTGCGCGCGGCCTCGTCGCCGCGCTTCTTCGAGATCAAGGAGATCCTGCGCGAGCAGAAGCTGCACACGGTGTGCGAGGAGGCGTCCTGCCCGAACATCGGCGAGTGCTTCGGCAAGGGCACCGCGACGTTCATGATCATGGGCGATCTGTGCACGCGCCGCTGCCCGTTCTGCGACGTCGGGCACGGACGCCCGCTGCCGCTCGACGCGGACGAGCCGGCGCACCTCGCGACGGCGATCGCGGCGATGCGGCTCTCGTACGTCGTGATCACCAGCGTCGACCGCGACGACCTGCGCGACGGCGGCGCGCAGCACTTCGCGCACTGCGTCCGCGCGGTGCGCGAGCGCTCGCCCGCGACGCAGATCGAGGTGCTGGTGCCCGATTTCCGCGGTCGCATGGAACGCGCGCTCGCGATCCTCGAGACCACGCCGCCCGACGTGATGAACCACAACCTCGAGACGGTGCCGCGGCTCTACAAGCAGGCTCGGCCGGGCGCCGACTACGCGCATTCGCTCGCGTTGCTGCGCGAGTTCAAGGCGCGCGTGCCCGGCGTGCCGACGAAGTCCGGCCTGATGGTGGGGCTGGGCGAGACCGACGAGGAGATCCTCGCGGTGATGCGTGACATGCGCGCGCACGGCATCGACATGCTGACCATCGGCCAGTACCTGCAACCGACCTCGGACCACCTGCCGGTGCAGCGCTACGTGCATCCCGACGCGTTCGCCGAACTCGAGCGCGCGGCGTACGCGATGGGGTTCCGGCACGCCGCCGTCGGCGCGCTCGTGCGCTCGTCCTACCACGCCGACCGGCAGGCCGAAGGCGTGCTCGAGCACGCATCCGAAGGCTGAGTCGCGACCCGGCGCTCGATGCGCCGCCCCAGGAAACGCCGGCGCTACTGTCAACTGACAACTGTCAACTGACTCCTGAACCTCAGCCGGGCGGCTTGCGTCCCTTCGGCCACAGGAGCCAGAGACTGCCGTCCTGCCGCATGCGGCCCGCTTCGCTTCCGGCCTCGTCGCCGAAGCCCCAGAAGAAGTCGGCGCGCACCGAGCCGCGGATCGCGCCGCCGGTGTCCTGCGCCATCACGAGCCGCTCGAGCTTCGCGTCCGACCGCGGACGGGTCGTCGCGAGCCAGACCGGAGCGCCCAGCGGAATCGAGCGCGGGTCGACGGCGATCGCGCGACCGGCGAGCAGCGGGGCGCCGAGCGCGCCGTAGGGTCCGTCGATCGTCGCATCGATCGTGCCGGGCGCGGGCGGCGGCACGTCGCGGAAGAACACGTAGCTCGGGTCCTGGTCGAGCAGGTCGCGCAGTTTGTCGGGGTTGCGCTTCGCCCACGCGCGGATCGCCTGCATCGACGCGGTGTCGCGCGTGAGTTCGCCGCGGTCGATCAGCGCCCTTCCGATCGAGCGGTACGGGTGCCCGTTCTGGTCCGCGTAGCCGACGCGCATCACGCTGCCGTCGGAGAGTTCGATGCGCCCCGACCCCTGGATCTGCAGGAAGGCAGCGTCGACCGGGTCGGCGACCCACGCGAGCGCCTTGCCCTCGGTCGGCGCCGCGCCGCGCGCGATCTCGGCGCGGGTCCAGTAGGGCACGACGCGCCTGCCGTCGATGCGGCCGCGCACCCGCTTGTCCTTCAACTCCGGGTAGAGCGACGCGAGGTCCACCGTCAAGAGGTCGTCGGGCGAGGCGTAGAGCGGTACGGTGAACTCGCCGGTCTTCACGAGGCTGCCGCGCAAGAGCGGCTCGTAGTAGCCGGTGACGAGTCCGACCGTGCCCCCGTCGGGGAACGCGACCGACCACGGCGTGAACCACGCCTCGAAGTACGCGCGCACCGCCGCGCGGTCGCGCGCATCGACGCCCGCCGCGGCCTCGCACGGCGCGCTCCAGGCCTCGCGCTTCGCCGGCCGCGCGAGCATCGCGCGGCAGGAGACGAGCCACGCGGGCCAGGCTTCCTCGACCCGGTCCTCGCTCCAGCCGGGCAGCGCGCTCCACGGCTCGGCCTGGAAGCGCGGCGGAAGCGACGCGGTGTCGGGCGCGGGCGGGCTCGGCGGCGAAGGTTTCGGAGGCGCGGGCGGCGCGGTCACGCATCCGGCGAGAATCGCCGCCGCGAGCGTCGCCAGCAGCGTCGATCGTGCGTGAAGGCGCGCGGGACTCGCCGCTGCCGCGATCATGGGAGAATGCGCCCGAGGCCGCGATGGCATGGATCTACCTCGAATCGCTCGTCGCGCTGATGATCGCCGTGGCGATCGTCTGGTGGACCGTCGCGCCGCTGCGCCGGCGGCAGAAGCGCGAACGCCAGCGCGACCGCGGCGACGGTCATCAGTGAAGCGTGCGCGGGACCGACAGCGTGAACCGCTCGATCGGCGCGTCGAATTCGCAGCCGTCGGTCGCGACCATCCGGTAGCTGCCTCGCATCGTACCGACCGGCGTGGCGATGCTCGCGCCCGACGAGTACTCGAAGGTCTCGCCCGGCGCGATCGTCGGCTGCTTGCCGACGACGCCCTCGCCGCGCACCTCCTGGACGCGGTGCTCGCCGTCGGTGATGATCCAGTGGCGCGAGACGAGCTTCGCGGCGAGCGTGCCGACGTTGGTGATGCGGATCGTGTACGCGAACACGAACTGCTGGCGCGACGGATCGGACTGGTCGGCCACGTAGCTCACGACCGGCTCGATCCTCATGCCGTAGCGGGCATCCTGCATCGTCTGATTCGCGCGCGCTGGCGCCGTTTCCCCGAGCAATCGCGACTCGGTACACTACCACGAAGGCCATGACCACGACCTGCAGGATCGCGCCGTCGCTGTTGTCCGCGGACTTCGCCCGCCTGGGCGAGGAGGTGCGCGCGGTCGTCGCCGCGGGCGCCGACCTCGTGCACTTCGACGTGATGGACAACCACTACGTCCCGAACCTGACCGTGGGGCCGCTGGTGTGCGAGGCGATCCGTCCGCACGCCGGCGGCGCGCCGATCGACGTGCACCTGATGGTCGAGCCGGTCGACCGCATCGTGCCCGATTTCGCGCGGGCCGGCGCGACGTTCATCAGCTTCCACCCCGAGGCGTCGCGCCACGTCGACCGCACGATCGCGCTCATCCGCGAGTCCGGCTGCCGGCCGGGACTCGTCTTCAATCCGTCGACGCCGCTCGACTGGCTCGACTGGACGCTGCCGAAGCTCGACCTCGTGCTGCTGATGAGCGTGAACCCGGGCTTCGGCGGCCAGTCGTTCCTTCCGCACACGCTCGCGAAGCTCGCGCGGGCCCGCGCGCTCGTCGACGCCGAGCGCGCGCGTTCCGGGCGCGAGGTCCTGCTCGAGGTCGACGGCGGCGTGAAGGTCGACAACATCGGCGCGATCGCGAAGGCCGGCGCCGACACCTTCGTCGCGGGCAGCGCGATCTTCGGCGCGAAGGATTACCGCGCGACGATCGCCGCCTTGCGCGCGGCCGCCGCCGCGTGACCGCCGAAGGCGGCCGCGCGCCCGGAGCCGCGGCGGTCGAGGCGAGGCGCTTCGACGTCGATGCCGTCGCGTTCGACCTCGACGGCACGCTGCTCGACACGCTGGGCGACCTCGCGCACGCGATGAACGCGACGCTCGTCGATGCCGACTGCGCGTCGCTGCCCGAGGCGACGATCCGCGACCTGGTCGGCAAGGGCATCCCCCACCTCGCGCGCCGCGCCTTCGAACTCGCGCGCGGGAGGCCGCCCGCGGACGACGAACTCGACGCGATCGTGGCCCGCTATTTCGCGCACTACGAGGCGACGCTCGGCGAGCGCTCCGCGCCCTACCCGGGCGTCGTCGAGGGACTCGGCCGGCTGCACGCGGCGGGCCTGCCGCTCGCGATCGTGACCAACAAGGCGACGCGGTTCGTCGCGCCGCACCTCGACCGTTCGCCGCTCGGCGTGACCTTCGACGCGATCGTCGGCGGCGACGATGCCGCGGCGAAGAAGCCCGCGGCCGCGCCGCTCGAACTCGTCGCCGCGCGGCTTCGCGTCGACGTCCGGCGGTTGCTGATGGTCGGCGACTCGGCGAACGACGTCGCCTGTGCGCGCGCCGCCGGCGCGCCGGTGGCCGTCGTGAGCTACGGCTACCGGGAAGGCCGGACCGTGCAGGACCTGGCGGCCGATGCTATAGTCGATTCCCTCGGCGAACTGCCCGGCCTCCTTTCGCGCCGCCGACCGCAAGGTCCCCGATGAACCCCGCCGCCTTCGTCCCCTCCGTCCGCCGCGCCGTCGCGTGGCGGCCGAGCACCGGCGCGTGGCGCTGCTGGCGCCGCTCCTAGTCCGCCGCCCGCGCCCGGCGTCCGCGCTCTCCCCAAGGACGCCCACGACAGCAGCACCGAGCAGCACCCTCGACTCCGGGGCCGTCCATGTTGACCGAATCCGAGTTCCGCGCGCTCGCCGCGCGAGGCTACAACCGCATCCCGCTCGTCGAAGCCTCGTTCGCCGACCTCGACACGCCGCTGTCGCTCTACCTCAAGCTCGCCGGCACGCGCGACACCTACCTGCTCGAATCGGTCGTCGGCGGCGAGCGCTTCGGGCGATACTCGTTCATCGGACTGCCGGCGCGCACGCGCATCGCCGCGCGCGGCCGCGCGATCGAGGTGAGCGAGGACGACCGGGTGGTCGAGCGCCACGAAGGCGATCCGATCGAGTTCGTGCGCGGCTTCATGAAGCGCTACCGCGCGGCGCCGCTGCCCGACCTGCCGCGCTTCTGCGGCGGCCTCGCGGGTCTCTTCGGCTACGACACGGTGCGCCACATCGAGCGCCGGCTCGCGCACACCGCGAAGCCGCCGACGCCCGGGCTCGCCGCGATCCCCGACATGCTGCTCGTGCTGACCGAGGAACTCGCGGTCGTCGACAACCTCGCCGGCCGCATCTCGCTCATCGTGTACGCGGATCCGAAGACGCCGGACGCCTGGGCGCGCGGCGTCGCGCGGCTCGACGAACTGCGGCGCAAGCTCCGCGTCCCGGTCTCCATTCCCTATCAGGCCGCGCTCGCGCGCACCGAGGCCTCTAGCGAGTTCGGCGAGCTGCCGTTCAAGGCGGCGGTCGCGCGCGCGAAGGAGTACATCGCGGCAGGCGACGTGATGCAGGTCGTGATCTCGCAACGCATGGCGCGACCGTTCGCCGCGCCGGCGATCTCGCTCTACCGGGCGCTGCGCTCGATCAATCCGTCGCCCTACATGTTCCACTACGAGTTCGGCGACTTCCAGGTGGTCGGCGCCTCGCCGGAGATCCTCGTGCGCAAGGAAGGGCGCGACGTCACGCTGCGGCCGATCGCCGGCACGCGGCCGCGCGGCCGCAACCGCGAGGCCGACGAGGCGCTCGCCGCGGAACTCCTCGCCGACCCGAAGGAGATCGCCGAGCACGTGATGCTGGTCGACCTCGGCCGCAACGACGTGGGGCGCGTCGCGACGACCGGGTCGGTCCGCGTGACCGAGCGCATGGTGGTCGAGCGCTATTCGCACGTGATGCACATCGTGTCGAACGTCGAGGGCACGCTGAAGCCCGGGCTCGACAGTCTCGACGTGCTGCGCGCGGCGTTTCCCGCGGGCACGGTCTCCGGCGCGCCGAAGGTGCGCGCGATGGAGATCATCGACGAGCTCGAGCCGTCGCGCCGCGGCGTCTACGCCGGCGCGGTCGGCTACCTCTCGTTCCAGGACGACATGGACACCGCGATCGCGCTGCGCACCGCCGTGCTGGCCGGAGGCATGCTCTACGCGCAAGCCGGCGGCGGCATCGTGCACGACTCGACGCCCGAGGGCGAATGGCAGGAAACGCTCAACAAGGCGCGCGCGTTGATGCGCGCGGCGGACCTCGTCGAGGCGGGTCTCGACGCTCCGGCGTGACCGGGCGGCCCGTTCCCCTATGGCATCATTGCGCAGAATCGCCCGCCCCGGATCGCACACGCCCATGGTCACCCGCCGTCGCCTGATCGTCGCAGCCGCTTCCGCCCCGGTCGTCCTCGCCGGATGCAAGGTGCGGACGATCAACTACTTCCCGCCGACGCCCGCGGACGTCCGGTTCGTGAACCTCGCGGTGGACAGCCCGGGAATCGACGTGCGCGTCGGCGACTCGACGCTCTGGTCGGGCGTCGCGTTCGAACAGGTCACGCCCTACGTCGAACTGGACAACGAGCAGACGACGTTCCAGCTCTTCGCCACCACCCTCGGCCAGGAAGTCGCCAACGTGACGATCAGCCTCGCGGGCGAACAGGCCTACACGTTGCTGTCCTACGGCACGGTCGCGCTCACCTTCGCGCTGGTCGCGCCCGACACCTCGTCGAACGCCGGCGACGGCAACTTCCTGTTCCGCGTCGTCAACGTCGCCGCCAGCCTGCCCGCGTTCGACATCTACATCGCCGATCCGGCGATCCCGGTCGACGACAACCTGTCGCCGAACTTCTCCAACCTGCAGAGCGGCTCGTCCACGATCGCGCTCCGTCTCTCGATCGGCACCTACAGCGTGCGCCTGGCGGTCGCGGGAACCAAGTCCGTCGTCTACGACTCCGGCCCGCAGGTGTTCGGCGGCAACCTGTCGACCGACTTCGTCGCCTACACGCTGGGGACCGCGTCGCTGCCGCAGGGCATGCAGCTCGACGTGAACGAGGGCGGCACCCAGGCGGTGCTGCCGAACCGGGTCGCCTCGGCGCGCATCGTGAACGGCGCGGTGCAGACCGGCGCCATCGACGTTTCGATCGCCGACACCTCCGTGGCGTCGGCGCTCGCCTACGCGACCTCGACCACCTACGAGTTCATCACCGCCGGTTCGAGCCTGGTCACGGCCCAGGCGACGAGCACGCCCGGCGCGGCGATCGCGACGCTGCAGGCGGAGTTCGGTTCGGCCCGCGAGTCGACGCTCGTCGTCCTGGGACTGCCCGGCGCCACGCGCATCCTCGCGTTCCTCGACGACAACCGGTTGCCGGTCGCCGGCGCCGCCAGCGTGCGGTTCGTCAACGCGAGCTCGGACACCGCCGCCTACGACGTCTTCGTCGGCGACACGAAGCTCGTGTCCGCGCTCGTCGCGGGCGCGGCGTCGCTCTACCTGCCGATCGTCGCCGGCACCAACACCGTGACCTTCCGCGATCCGGGCACAGGCGCCGTGGCGCTGACGATCGCGGATCTGGCGTTCGGCGACGGGAACGTGAAATCGATCTTCGCCGTCGGCACCGCCGGCGCGCTCGCGTCGATCGTCAACTCCGATCGCTGACGGGCGGGCGAGCGTCGGCGCGAAACGCCATGCTGTTGATGATCGACAACTACGACAGCTTCACCTGGAACCTGGTGCAGTACCTGGGCGAGCTCGGCGCCGACGTGCACGTGCACCGCAACGACGCGATCACGCTCGAGCAGGTCGAGGCCTGGTCGCCGGATCGGATCGTCGTGTCGCCCGGCCCCTGCACGCCCGGCGAGGCGGGCATCTCGGTGCCGATCATCCAGCGCTTCGCCGGGCGCGTCCCGATCCTCGGTGTCTGCCTCGGCCACCAGGCGATCGGCCAGGCGTTCGGCGGCCGCATCGTGCGCGCGAAGCAGGTCATGCACGGCAAGGTCTCGCCGATCGAGCACGACGCGCGCGGCGTGTTCGCGGGGCTGCCCTCGCCGTTCACGGCGACGCGCTACCACTCGCTCGCGATCGAACCGTCGAGCCTGCCCGAGGCGCTCGAAGTCACCGCGCGCGCCGACGACGGCGAGATCATGGGCGTGCGCCACCGCGCGCTGCCGGTCGAGGGCGTCCAGTTCCACCCCGAGGCGATCCTGTCCGAGCACGGCAGGCACCTGCTCGCCAATTTCCTCGAGGCCGCGTAGCGGCCTCACCGGAGCCTGCGATGACCATCAGCCTGTCCGACGCGCTGCAGCGCACGATCGAGCACCGCGAGATCTTTCACGACGAGATGCTCTCGCTGATGCGCAGGATCATGAGCGGCGAAGTCTCGCCGGTGATGATCGCGGCCCTCACCGTGGGGCTGCGCGTGAAGAAGGAGACGATCGGCGAGATCGCCGCGGCCGCGCAGGTGATGCGCGAGTTCGCGACCCGGGTGGAAGTGCCCGACGCGGAACACCTCGTCGACATCGTCGGCACCGGCGGCGACGCGTCGCACACGTTCAACATCTCGACCGCCGCGATGTTCGTCGCCGCGGCGGCGGGCGCGCGGGTGGCGAAGCACGGCGCGCGCTCGGTGTCGTCGAAGTCGGGCAGCGCCGACGTGCTCGAGGCGCTCGGCGCGAACATCATGTTGCCGCCTGCGGCGATCGCGAAGTGCATCGGCGAGACCGGCGTCGGCTTCATGTTCGCGCCGTCGCATCACGCGGCGATGAAGCACGCGGCGCCGGTGCGCCGGGAGCTGGGCGTGCGCACGATCTTCAACATTCTGGGCCCGCTCACCAACCCGGCCGGCGCGCCGAACCAGTTGATCGGCGTGTTCCACCCCGACCTCGTCGGCATCCACGTCCGGGTGCTGCAGCGGCTGGGCTCGAAGCACGCGATCGTCGTCTACGGCCGCGACGGCATGGACGAAGTCTCGCTCGGCGCGGCGACGATGGTGGGCGAGCTCAAGGACGGCGAGGTGCGCGAGTACGAGATCCATCCGGAGGACTACGGGCTCGCGATGAAGTCGCACCGCGGCCTCAAGGTCGCCGACGCCGCCGAGTCGAAGGAGATGATCCTCGAGGCGCTCGGCAACGTGGAGGGCACGCCGCGCGAGATCGTCGTCCTGAACGCGGGGACCGCGCTCTACGCGGCCGGCGTCGCGGGCTCGATCGGCGAAGGCATCGAGCGCGCCCGCGCGGCGATCGCGTCGGGCAAGGCGCGCGAGCGCCTCGAGGCGTTCGTCGCGACGACGCAGAAACTCGGCGCCAAGGCATGAGCGCCGCGATGGACGCGAAGCGCTCCGATTTCCTCGCGCGGATCGTCGCCGACAAGGCGGAGGAGGTCATCGCCGCGCAGCTCGCGCGCCCCTTCGACGAGGTCGCCGCCGCGGCGCGCGCGGCGCCGCCGCCGCGCGACTTCGCCGGCGCGATCGAGACGCGGATCGCCTCGGGCCGGCCCGCGGTGATCGCCGAGATCAAGCGGGCGTCGCCGTCGAAGGGCGTGCTGCGCGAGGACTTCGCACCGGCGGCCATCGCGGCTTCCTACGAGCGCGCCGGCGCGACCTGCCTGTCGGTGCTGACCGACGCGAAGTACTTCCACGGCTCGAACGACACCCTGGTCGCGGCGCGGGCGGCGTGCTCGCTGCCGGTGCTGCGCAAGGAGTTCATCGTCGACGAGTACCAGATCGCCGAGTCGCGCGCGCTCGGCGCCGACGCGATCCTCCTGATCGCCGCGGCGCTCGACGACGATCAACTCGCGCGCTTCGAGGCGCGGGCGCGCGAGTTCGGATTGGCGGTGCTGGTCGAGGTGCACGACGCGGGCGAACTCGCACGCGCCCTCGCCCTCGACACGCCGCTCATCGGCATCAACAACCGCAACCTGAAGACGTTCAACGTGTCGCTCTCCGCGACGCTCGACCTGCTGCCGAAGATCCCGGCGGGCCGGCGCGTGGTCACCGAGAGCGGCATCACGCTGCCGAAGGACGTCGCGCTGATGCGAAGCCGCGGCGTGCAGGCGTTCCTCGTCGGCGAGGCGTTCATGCGCGTGCCCGACCCGGGCGCCGGGCTCGCCGCGCTGTTCGGCTGACTCCGGGCGTCCGGCGCCTGCCGGGCGCCGCCGGCGCGCCGGACCGCGGGATCGCGGCCCGACGCGCGCCGCGTCGCTACTGACCGAGCTTCACCGGCCGCCCGCTGGTCGTGTCCCAGGCGGTGCCGTCGACGAGGCTGATCCGGTAGAACTCGCGCACGACGTTGCCCATGAACCCGATCTCGACGATCGAGACGTCGCGGAAGGTCGTTTCAATCCCGTTGGGCAGGATCCGGTTCATCTCGTCGGCGACCGGCTTCATCGCGGCCTGGATGCGCGCGTCGTAGGGCGTCATGCTGTAGACGAGCGTGTTGTGCGGGTTGTGCGACGAAGTCGGCTTCCCGTCCTTCATCACGTTCACCCCGCTCACGCCGACCGTCCGCACGAGGTCGCGCGCGGCCTCGCCCATCTTCGCGTAGACCGGGCCGGTCACGCGCGGCAGCGGCCCGTCGCGCAGCGGCGTCAGCGCCGCGGTCGCGACGACGTTGTAGGCCATCAGCGCCTCGTAGCCCTTGCCGCTCTTGACGATGCCGAGGTCGAACCACCACGGCGCGCCGGCGCCGGCGGCCGCCTCGGTCAGGTAGAAGTTCTTGAGCGTCACGGGCACCACCGGGGGCACGCTCTTCAGGGCGGCCAGCATCCGGCGCGGCGTGCCGGGATCCGCATTGTGGATGTGGACCGAGGTCACGTGCTGCAGATTGAACGTGCGCGCCTCGTCGACGAGTCCGAGCGCGATCAGCCGCTCGCGCAGCGGCGGATAGATCTTGCTGTCGAGGACGTCGGTCACGTCCTTCGGCAGGCGGAACACGAGGCCGTAGGTCGCCTTGTGCTCGCGGAAGGCGCTCTGGCCGATGGAGGAATTGTCGATGCCGGTCGCGGCGGGGGTCGCGCAACCGGCGAGTCCGATCACGGCGGTCGCCATCGCGGCGCCGAGGGCAAGCATTCTCATCTGGTGCTCCTTGCGGGTCTTGTGGGGGATGCGGGGGAACGGTCGTGGCCGGCCGCGCAGGCATCGTACGCGGAGCGGACGCCGTCGTCACGCGGCGCGTTCGCGGCGCCGGAGCCTTTGCTATCATCGCCGGCAGGCCGCGGACCTCGCGGCCCGGCGCCGCCGGACCCTGCGCCGCCGCCCCATGAGAACGGATCCTCCCGCGTGTCCGCGATCGTCGTCGAAGGCGCAAGCAAGCACTGGACGACCGGCGACGGCAAGGTCCGCGCCGTCGACGACCTGTCGTTCTCGCTCGACGCCGGCACGCTCAACGTGCTGCTCGGGCCTTCCGGCTGCGGCAAGTCCACGACGCTGCGCCTGATCGCGGGACTCGAGATCGCGGATGCGGGCACGATACGCATCGACGGACGCGACGTTACGCGCCTGCCGCCGTCGCAGCGGAACATCGCGATGGTGTTCCAGTCCTATGCGCTCTTCCCGCACCTGTCGGTCGCGGAGAACATCCTGTTCGGCCTGCGCGTGCGCAAGGTGGCGCAGGAGGAGTGCGCGCGCCGGCTCGCCGAGACGGCCGACCTTCTCGGGCTCGCGGGCCTCGTCAACCGCAAGCCGGGGCAGCTTTCCGGCGGGCAACAGCAGCGCGTCGCGCTCGGGCGCGCGATCATCGCGCGCGCGCCGGTCTGCCTGATGGACGAGCCGCTGTCGAACCTCGACGCGCAGCTTCGCGCCGAGATGCGCCAGGAGATCCGCGCGCTGCAACGCAAGCTCGGCATCACGATGGTGTACGTGACGCACGACCAGGTCGAGGCGATGTCGATGGCCGACCGCGTGATCCTGCTGAACCGCGGGCGCATCGAGCAGAACGGCGCGCCCGTCGACCTCTACGAATCTCCGGCCAACGCCTTCGTCGCGCGCTTCATCGGCACGCCGCCGATGAACCTGCTGCCGCTGGTCGAGGGCGCCGGCGGCGCGGTCGTCGACGGCACCGAAGGCCCCGCGCTGCTGCCGCGCGATTGCGCCGGCGGGAGTCTCGGCGTGCGGCCGGAGCATCTCCGGTTCGCCGCGCGCGGACGGGGCCTGCCCGCGACCGTCGAGAGCGTCGAGTACCTGGGCGGCGACTCGCTCGTCGCCTGCCGCGCCGGCCGCGCGGCGGTCGCCGTGCGCGTCGCCGGCAGCACCGCGCTCGCGCGCGGCGACGACGTGTCGCTCGAATGGTCGGGCGGCGCGCAGCACCACTTCGGAGCGGACGGCGCGAGGACCGCGCCTGCCGGCCGAACCCGCGGCGAGACGATGCTCGCCTGATGCCGATTCGCACCGCACGTCAAGGAGGACCCGTCATGCTTCGCCGCTTCCGCCAGCTCGCGCTCGCCGCGCTCGTCGCGATCGCACCGTCGATCGCGCTCGCGCAGGTCGAGGTGCCGTTCTACTACCCGGTCGCCGTCGGCGGCCCGATCACCAAGATCATCGACAAGCTCGCCGCGGACTTCGAGAGGGAGAATCCGGGGGTCAAGCTGAAGCCGATCTACACCGGCACCTACCAGGATTCGATCACCAAGGCGCTGACCGCGGTGAAGAGCGGCGAGCCGCCGGTCACGTCGATCCTGCTGTCGACCGACATGTACACGCTGATCGACGAGGACGCGATCGTCCCGTTCGACGACCTGGTCAAGACGCCCGAGGATCGCGCCTGGCTCAAGAGCTTCTACCCGGCGTTCATGGAGAACAGCCAGACCGGCGGCAAGACCTGGGGCATCCCGTTCCAGCGCTCGACCGTCGTCCTGTACTACAACAAGGAACTCTTCAAGGAGGCGGGCCTCGACCCGAACAAGCCGCCGCAGAACTGGAAGGAGCAGGTTGAGTACGCGCAGAAGCTCACCAGGCGCGACGCCTCGGGCAACGTGACGACCTGGGGCATCCAGATCCCGTCGTCGGGCTTCCCCTACTGGCTGTTCCAGTCGCTCGCGATCCAGGCCGGCACCAACCTGATGAATGCGACCGGCACGCAGACCTACTACGACCGGCCCGAGGTGATCGAGGGCCTGCAGTACTGGGTCGACCTGGTGAAGAAATACAAGGTCCATCCCGAGGGCATCGTCGAGTGGGGCACGACGCCGAAGGACTTCTTCGAGAAGAAGGTCGCGATGATGTGGACGACGACCGGCAACCTCACCAACGTCCGGAACAACGCGAAGTTCGATTTCGGCGTGGCGATGCTGCCCGCGGGCAAGCAGCGCGGCAGCCCCACCGGCGGCGGCAACTTCTACCTGTTCAAGAAGTCCACGCCGGCGCAGCGCGAGGCCGCGTTCAAGTTCATCAAGTGGGTCACCACGCCGGAACGCGCGGCGCAGTGGGGCATCGACACCGGCTACGTCGCGGTGCGCGCGGACGCGTGGGACACGCCGGCGATGAAGGCCTACGTCGCCGGCTTCCCGCCGGCCGCGGTCGCGCGCGACCAGTTGCCGTACGCGAAGGCGGAACTCTCGACGCACGACAACCAGCGCGTGACCAAGGCGCTGAACGACGGCCTGCAGGCGGCGCTCACCGGCACGAAGACGCCGGAAGTCGCGATGAAGGACGCGCAGCGCGAGGCCGAGCGGTTGCTGCGGCCGTTCCGCTGACCGGCGAAGCGTCACGGCGCGGGCTGCCCCGGGGCAGCCCGCGCCGAGCGCGCGCCGACGCGAAGGCCATGAGATGACGCGCACGCGCGAGTGGATCTACGCGTGGCTCCTGATCGCGCCCGCGATGATCCTGCTCGTCACGTTCACGCACTACCCGGCCTTCGCCAACCTGTGGCACAGCTTCCTGTCGACGCCGAAGGGCAATCGTCCCTCGGTGTGGGTCGGCGCCGACAACTACGTGCAACTGGTCGAGGACCCGATCTTCTGGCAGGCGCTGCAGAACAACTTCTGGTACGCGCTCGGCACGATCCCGCTGTCGATCGCGCTGGCGCTGCTGATGGCGACCTGGGTGCACGGCAAGATCACCGGCCGCGGGCTCCTGCGGCTGGCGTACTTCACGCCGACGATGCTCCCGATGATCGCCGTGGCGAACATCTGGATGTTCTTCTACACGCCCGAGTACGGGCTGCTCGAACAGGTGACGAAGGGGCTGGGCTTCGCGAGCCACAACTGGCTCGGCAGCAAGTCCACCGCGCTCGCGAGCCTGATGGCGGTGACGATCTGGAAGGAAGCCGGGTTCTTCATGATCTTCTACCTCGCCGCGCTGCAGTCGATGTCGCCGAGCCTCGCCGAGGCCGCGGCGATCGAGGGCGCGTCGCGCTGGACCTTCTTCCGCCGCGTGACCTTTCCGCTGCTGATGCCGGTGACGCTGTTCGTGCTCGTGAACGCGGTGATCAACGCGTTCCGGCTCGTCGACCACATCGTCGTGATGACGCGCGGCGGGCCCGACAACGCTACGGCTCTGCTGCTCTACTACATCTACGAGATCGGCTTCCGGTTCTGGGACTCGGCCTATGCCGCAGCGCTCACGATGGTGTTGCTCGCGATCCTCGGCCTGACCGCCCTCATCCAGTTCTTCGTCCTCGAGCGCCGGACGCACTACAGATGACCTGCCCAGACATTGCGCCGTCTCCGACGGGCCGGCGCTGATCCTCCGATGGAAGCCACGACGCACGTCTACGACTCGCGGGGCTTCGTCCGCGGCCTCGAGACCACAGGAGCGTGGCTGCTCGGCTTTCTGTGGGTGTTGCCGCTGCTCTACGCGTTCTGGACGGCGTTCCACCCTTCCGAGTTCTCGACTCGCCTCGTCCTCGCGGCGCCGCTGACGCTCGACAACTTCGTCAAGGCCTGGCAGGCGGCGCCGTTCGCCCGCTACTTCGTCAACACCGTGCTGCTGGTGACGATGGTGTTGGCCGCGCAGCTCGTGCTCGTGACGCTCGCCGCCTACGCGTTCGCGCGTTTCGAGTTTCCCGGGCGCAACCTGCTGTTCTCGCTCGTGCTCGTGCAGCTCATGATCATGCCGGACGTGCTGCTGGTCGAGAACTACCGGACGATGACCTGGCTCGGCATCAAGGACACGATCCTCGCGATCGGGCTGCCGTACATGGCGAGCGCGTTCGGCATCTTCCTCCTGCGCCAGACGTTCAAGACGATACCGCGCGAACTCGACGAGGCGGCGCGCGTCGAGGGCTGCTCGCCGCTCGCCGTGCTCTGGAAGGTCTACGTGCCGCTCGCGCGCCCGACCTATCTCGCGTACGCGCTCGTCTCGGTGAGCTACCACTGGAACAACTTCCTGTGGCCGCTCATCATCACCAACTCGGTCGAGTCGCGCCCGGTGACCGTCGGCCTGCAGGTGTTCGCGTCGACCGACCAGGGCATCGACTGGTCGATCATCACGGCGGCGACGCTGCTCACGACCGCGCCGCTCCTGATCGCGTTCCTGCTGTTCCAGCGCCAGTTCGTCGCGTCGTTCATGCGTGCCGGCATTCGATAGCACGGGATGACATCCCCCCGAAGCGCGCGTTGCGCGCCTCCCCCCAGGGGGCACCGCGTCCTCGGGGCGGCCCGTCGGACGCGGGGGACCTCCCCCCGAAGCGCGCGTGGCGCGCAGCCGTCGAGGCCGCGGGTGAACGCATGATCGTCGTCACCTGGAACGTGCAGTGGTTCCGCGGCCTCGACGGCCGCGTCGACCCGGCGCGGGTGATCGCGCATGCGCGCTCGCTCGCCGATTTCGACGTGCTGTGCGTGCAGGAGGTCGCCGACCACTTTCCCGACCCCGGCCTCGCGGGCAACGACGATCGCGACCAGTTCGCGCTGCTTTCCGAGCTCCTGCCCGGCTACACGATCGTGCCTGGTGCCGGCGCCGATCACCCGGGCCCGAACGGGCGCCGGCGCTTCGGCAACGCGATCGCGTCGCGGCTCCCGGTCGGGACCGTGCGCAGGCACTCGCTGCCGTGGCCGGCAGATCCTTCGGTGCCGTCGATGCCGCGCGTCGCGGTCGAGGCCGTGGTCACGACGCGTTTCGGCGCCGTGCGCGTGATCACCACGCACCTCGAGTACTGGTCGCCGCTGCAGCGCAGGGCGCAGGTCGCGCGCCTGCGCGAGATACACGCCGAGGCCCACGCGCACGCGCGGCTGGGCGGAACCGATCGCGAGGACGGCCCGTTCCGCCGATTCGCGATGCCGAAGGCGACGCTCGTTACCGGCGACTTCAACCTCGGTCCGCAGGACGCGGAGCACGCGCGGATGCTCGCGCCCTTCGACGACGGCACCTCGCGCTTCCACGACGCATGGCGTCTGGTCCACGGAGCGACGCCGCAGCCCGCGACCTTCAACGTCCACGACCGCTACACGCCGGAATCCGAGCCGGTCGCCTGCGACTTCGTCTTCGTGAGCGACGAGATCGCGGGACGCGTGCGCTCGGCCGAGGTCGATTCGGACACCCGCCTGTCCGATCACCAGCCGGTCGTCGTGTCGTTCGTCGACCGCTGAGGCGCCGCCTCCCGGGCGGGCTCGATACAATCGCCCCCTCGGCCCGGTCCGCACGGGCGAGGCTACGCGCTCCCACCCTCGATGCCGGACGTCTCCGCCACGCTCGCCGCCCTCGCGCGCTCGCCGCGACGGCGCATCCTGCTCGTGACCCACGGCTGGGCGGGCGGCGTGCGGCGCCACGTGGACGAGCTTCGCGCGGCGCTCGAGGATCGCGCGGAGGTCCTGACGCTCCGCCCGGGCGGGCGAGGCTCGGTTCGCCTCGCGCGGGTCCATGAAGGCGCGAATCTCGACCTCGCGTTCGACCTGCCCGGCGATCGCGACACGCTCATCGCGACGCTGCGTGCGCTGGCCGTGTCGCACGTCCACCTGCACCACGTGGACGGCCTGCCGCAGGAAGTGCTGGACATCGCCGGCGCGCTCGGCGTGTCGCAGGACGTCACGCTGCACGACGCGTACCCCTGGTGCCCGCGCTACCACCTCGACCGCGGCGAGGGCCGCTACTGCGGCGAACCGGACGAGGCCGGCTGCGACGCGTGCCTCGCGCGGCGACCCGCGCAGTGGCCGCTCGACATCGCCGCCTGGCGCGACGCGTTTCGCGCGACGTTCGCGCGCGGTGCGCGGGTGATCGCGCCGACGCGCGACACCGCGGCGCGCTTCGCGCGACATTTTCCCGACGCGGCGATCGAGGTCTGGCCGCATCCGGAGGCGTCGTTCGATGCCCGGCCGGCGGCGTTCCGCGTCGGCCTCATCGGCAAGCTCTCGCGCGACAAGGGCTTCGACGTGGCGGTCGCGTGCGCGCGCGACGCGGAAGCGCGCGGCCTGCCGCTCGCGTTTCGCATCCTGGGATCGAGCGGCGCGCCGTTGCCGCCGCTGCCCGCGGGGCGCCTGTCGCTCGCGGGCGAGTACTCGGATGCGGAACTGCCGCAGTTGATCGCATCCGAGGCGCTCGATGTCTGGATGTTCCCCGCCCAGTGGCCGGAGACCTGGTCGTACACGCTGTCAGCCGCGCTCGCGACCGGGCTGCCGATCGTCGCGTCCGCGCTCGGCGCGTTCACCGAGCGCCTCGCCGGCATCCCCGTCGCGACGCTGGTCGCCTGGGATGCCACGGCGGCCGCGTGGAACAACGCGTTGATCGCGGCCGCGGGCGCGCGCGCCGGCTCGCCGTCGCCATCGAGGGGCACGCCGGTGTCGTGGCGCGACTACGCCTCGAGACTCGCCGCGGGGTGGGCCCCCGCGCCTTCCGGTGCGCCCGGTCCGATGCCCACGCTCGAACCGCGCCACCTCGCGCCGCGCGCCGACGCCGGCGCGATGATGACGTTCTCCGCGCTCGTGCGCGCCGGCGCGTTGTGCGGCGAGGCGGAGGCGCGCGCCGAACTCGTGAGCCGCGCGGCCCTGCTGGACGCCGCGCCGTCCGCGCTTCCCGGGAACGCGAGCGCGGTCGAGCGCGATCTCGCGGCGGCGCGCGAACGCATCGCCGAGCTCGAATCCTCGACGAGCTGGAGACTCACCGCGCCGCTGCGCAAGGCCCTCGGACGTTCGCGCGTTACCCACGCGCGGCTCCAGGCATTGCCGTCGGCCTTCCGGCAACTGCCGCGGCAGGCATCCACCGCCGCAACGATCCTGCGCGAGCAGGGACCGGTGGCGCTGCTGCGCCGGGTTTCCGACAAGCTGCGCGGACCGGGCTACGTCCCGCCGGCGCATCGCCGCCGCTACGCGATGGAATCCGCGATCGCGCCGCTCGCGTTCCGGCCGTCGGCGTCGCCGTCGACGACGATCGTCGTGCCGGCGTACGGCGAGCCGCTCGCCACGTTCAGCTGCCTGAAGAGCGTGCACGCGACCGTCCGTCACGACGACGTCGAGGTGATCGTGGTCGACGACGCCTCGCCGGAGCCGCTCGAACGCGCGCTCGCGCCGGTCACCGGCGTGCGCGTCCTGCGCGCGGTGACGAACGGCGGGTTCATCGCGGCGTGCAATCTCGGCGCTGCGCAAGCACGCGGCGCGCACCTCGTGTTCCTCAACAACGACACGATCGTGACCGCAGGCTGGCTCGACGCGATCGCGCGCACCTTCGAGCGGCATTCCGACGCCGGGCTCGTCGGCGCGAAACTCGTCTACCCGGACGGCCGGCTGCAGGAAGCCGGCGGTATCGTCTGGCGCGACGGGTCGGCGTGGAACCACGGCCGCGGCGCGAACCCCGACCGGCCCGAGTTCAACTACGCGCGCCGCGTCGACTACTGTTCCGGCGCCTGCCTCGCGATTCCCCGCGACCTGTTCGCCTCGCTCGGCGGATTCGACGCCGCCTACGCGCCCGCCTACTACGAGGACACCGACCTCGCGTTCAAGGTGCGCGCGGCGGGCCGCTCGGTCTGGTACCAGCCGGGTGCGTCCGTCGTGCATTTCGAGGGCACCACGTCGGGCACCGACGAGACCGTGGGCGCGAAGAGACACCAGGCGACGAACCGCGCCGTGTTCGCGAAGCGCTGGGCGGACGTTCTCGCCCGCCACCGCTCGAACGGCGATGCGCCCTCGCTCGAGGCCGACCGCGCCGCGCGCGCGCGCGTGCTCGTGATCGATGCGAACATGCTGACCCCAGACCGGGATTCCGGATCGATGCGCATGCAGGCGATCCTCGAACTCCTGGTCGAACTCGGTGCCAAGGCGACGTTCGTCGCCGACAACCTCGAGTTCCGCGAGCCCTATGTGTCGGCGCTGCGCGAGGCGGGCGTCGAGGTTTTGTCGCGGCCGTGGGTCCGCTCGATTCCGGAGTTGCTGGCGAAGCGCGGGCGCGAATTCGACGTCGTCGTGTTGTCGCGCCACTACGTCGCGGCGAAGCACCTCGCCTCGGTGCGCCGCTTCGCGCCGCGCGCGCGCGTGGTCTTCGACACCGTCGACCTCCATTTCCTGCGCAACGAGCGGCGCTCCGAGCTCGAAGCGAAGGACGGCGCACCACAGCCGGCTTCGGATCGCGAGCGCGAGCAGGAGCTCGACCTGGTGCGGCGCGCCGACCTGACGCTCGTCGTGTCGCCGGTCGAGCGCGACCTGCTCGCGAGGCTCGTGCCCTCGGCGCGGGTCGAGGTGCTGACCAACATCCACGAGCCCCGCTCGCGCGGCAAGACGTTCGCGCAGCGCCGCGGCATCGTGTTCATCGGCAGCTTCCGGCACCCGCCCAACGCCGACGCCGTCGCCTGGTACGCGCGCGAAGTGCTGCCGCTGCTGCGCGCCCGCATGCCCGGCGTCGCCACGACCATCGTCGGCGCCGACCCCCCCGCGAGCGTGCGCGCGCTGGCCGCGCCCGACCTCGTGATCGCGGGCTACGTCGAGGATCTCGATCCGCTGTTCGGGTCCGCGCGCGTCTCGGTCGCGCCGTTGCGTTACGGCGCCGGCGTCAAGGGCAAGGTCAATCTCGCGATGAGCTACGGCGTGCCGGTCGTCGCGACGCCGGCGGCGGTCGAGGGCATGCACCTCGTCGATGGCGAAGATGTTCTGGTGGCGGAATCGCCGCAAGCCTTCGCCGACGCGATCGTGCGTGCGCACGACGACAGGGCGACGTGGATGCAGCTCTCGCAGGCCGGCGTCGCCAATGTCCGGCGCCACTTCTCGCGCGCGGCCGCGAGAAGCGTGCTCGAGCGTATCGTCGCGCCCGCCGAGCCCGTCGCCGCTCCCCGGTAGCCGCGCGGCATCGGCAGCGCGATCACCCCGCTCCGGCGCGGGGCGCGCACCGCGCCGGCGGTCAGTTCCGCCTGAACACGAGGTCGAACACCGCGTGGCCGAGCTTCAGGCCCCGCGTCTCGAACTTCGTCTGCGGCCGCCAGGACGGACGCGGCGCGTAGCCCTCGGCGGTGTTCGCGAGCAGCGGCTCCGACGAGAACGTGGCGAGCATCTCCTCGGCGTACGGCGCCCAGTCGGTCGCGGCGTGCAGATAGCCGCCCGGCGCGAGCCGCAGCGCGAGCGCATGGACGAACGCGGGCTTCAGCAGACGGCGCTTGTGGTGGCGCTTCTTCGGCCAGGGATCGGGAAAGTAGACGTGGATGCCCGCGAGCGAGGCCTGCGGAATCATCGCGTCGACCACCTCCACGGCATCGTGCTGGATCACGCGCAGGTTCGTGAGCGCGCCCTGCTCGATGCGGTTGAGGATCGCGCCCACGCCCGGGCCATGCACCTCGACGCCGACGAAGTCGAGGCCCGGCTGCGCCGCGGCGATCGCGGCGGTCGTCTCGCCCATGCCGCAGCCGATCTCGAGCACGATGGGCGCCCGGCGGCCGAACGTGCGGGTGAAGTCGATCGGCGCCTGCGCGAACGGCAGGCAGAAGCGCGGTGCGAGGTTCTCGAGCGCTCGCGCCTGCGCCGGCGACAGGCGGCCCTGGCGCAGCACGAAGCTGCGCACCGG
>JAANMW010000192.1_pt1 | contig 68135 bp, 50 predicted proteins | sample 7279671 | NCBI WGS metagenome assembly JAANMW01 (sample SAMN14094541, study PRJNA606508) | bioreactor metagenome | isolation source: A lab-scale SPAN reactor treating ammonium-rich wastewater day 247 | place: Ireland: Galway | collected 2017-09-19 | reverse complement strand
CATTCCAACCCCCTCCCAACGGCGCCAACCCAGGCGACGTCCCGCCGCGCCGCGTCCCGTCTCGCGTGCCAACCCCGCATGCCAAACACAACTGATTCCCAATTACAAATCGCCGATGGAGCGACCACCGTCGCCAGCATTGGCTGTCGGCCATTTCACATCGTCAATTCGGCGCAGCCGCCGCACCAACTCTTTCAGGACGCGGTGAATTTTTGAAATCAAGGAAACAGTTATGAATCGTATTTACCAAGGCAAGGTTGCACGGGTTGAAATTCTAAATCCAGACGCGAAGGGTGACTGGCTGCTGTTCCATCGCGATACCAATCAAGCGAAGGAATTATCCAAGCAGATTCCCGCACTCCGTCAACAAGTCGAGCCCGAGATCGCCGAACGCGCCAAACTTTCAAAAGAGCAACGGCAGTACACCCCAAAAAGTCCACAACTCGAGCAATACGAAAACCTCCGTGACGCGCAACGAGAACAATGGCAATCCGCCTTGTGGGAGCACCATCAGCTTTTTCAGGACGCGGTGAATTACTATGCTTTCGCGCTGGCGGTGATGGCAGAGGGAATGATGGAGAAAGATGAAGATGGAAAGGAGAAGCCAACCGGCATGGCAAGTTTTGCCGAGCAATTGTTTGGCAACGGCAAAGCGGTAACGGATTCAACTCGTGTTGAAGGACGCTGGCACGACTTCAATCACAAGGGCGGCACGCGCGCCGGCTTGAAACATTCGCTGGCTCGCACGCTCGGGTTGGATGCGAAGACCATCACGCGAGAACAGTGCGTGGATCAAATCTTTGGCCATGCTTTTCAGAAGTTTCCCAAAACAGCGGACGGCAAGCTTAACGATGTCTTTCGCGGCGTCATTGGCGAATTGTTTCCCGCGAAAAGCCGCGGCGCACCACAACAGCTCGCGAACGAAGACCCGGGGTGGCTGAGCGACGCGACTGGTATGCGCGCGTTGTGACTACCGGCTTGCTCAAGCTGCCTGGCGAGGACGCTGCGGTTTTCCGATATGCCAACGAAATTGACAAGCAACGCGCCATCGCACGCGGGAAGTCCGTCCCCACTGCCAAAGGGCTACACGAAGAACTCTCCGGATCGGCGGGCCGACTGGCTACATCGGCAGAATCCGGCAAGACGGTCGAGCTGCTGACCGAAATGAAGCAATTGAGGCTTCTGGACGACGATGCAGCGAAGGCAGAAACTGAATGCAGTCGGCTCACGTTTCCCGAGCAGAACATGAAACTGCTCATCGCGCTGCGGCGCGCGCAGTCATACGCGGGCAAGCTTCACCGCTGGTGCTGGTTTCTTGATCCGCAAGACGAAACTGACCGCGAGGATCAGGCCACGCGGCGGCGGACCGCCATCAAGGAAATCGCCGAAACCGACGAACACGAATGGCTCGACAAAGCTGCCCACGACAAGGCAAAGCAGCGTCATGCTCTGCTTGGCGAGGCGAAGGAAGAACCGGAGTCGCACCCGGAAATCGTGAAAGCGCTGAAAGTCGAATTGGAGCGGCTGATTGAAAAGCTGCCTTGCTGGCTGGAAACGATTGCCAACCGCACTTACCATTCTCGCAGAGGCCGGTTGGTATGGAGAAACCACCCGGACAAACCAGATTGTCACCTGCTGGATTTTTCACTGCTGCCGAAAGACGAACGCGATCTGCTGACCAAGGAAGAGAAATGGCTTGCCGGGCAACGCGGGCTTTCCATCGAACGCATCGAACAACTCGAAGAGCTGCGTAAACGCTGCCAGTCATTAAATCAAATGCTTCGGCGGAACATTGGCCATCCCCCAAAAGCGACACGCGATGACTCTATTCCCGACCCATGCCCGACGATTCTCGCCAAGCTGGATGAAATCAAAGAGCAACGACGGAATCAGACCGCGCACATGATTCTGGTGGAGGCCCTCGGTTTAACGCTGGCCGAACCGACAAAACTGGCGACCGATGCCGAGCACCGATTGCGAGAAGCGAAAGACAGCCACGGTGAATATATGAAGTCCGATGACAAAGGCCGCCCGGTATCGCCAGAAGCTGGCAACAAATGGCGCGGCGTGGTTGATTTCATCGTCATCGAGGACTTGAGTCGTTACCGTACCAGCCAAGGCCGCGCGCCGCGCGAAAATAGCCGCTTGATGAAATGGTGTCATCGAGCGATTCGAGATAAGCTCAAAGATGCTAACGGCAGCGGGATGTGCGAACTATTTGGAATTCCGCTCGTGGAAACCCCAGCGGCCTACTCGTCTCGCTTTTGCTCCCGAACTGGCGTCGCAGGATTCCGCGCCTCGGAGATTTCCGGCAATCCGCTCGAAGAATCGAAATGGCGGTGGCGTATCCGCAAACCGCAAGAAGGCAAAACAGAAAGTGAAGACCAGAAAAAGCGCCGCGAAGATTGGGAACTATTGTTGCAGCAGGTTCAGGCGGTGAACAAGAACCGCAATGGAAAGAACAATGGGCAGCAATTCCGCACCCTCCTCGCTCCCGATGCTGGCGGCAGCATCTTCATCCCGATCAGCAGGCTCAAAGCCGGATACGCACGACATAGCAAGGAAGATCCAATCATTCGGTTCGAGCCGGTCAGGCTGAAAGAGGAGGAGAACCAGGAAAAGCAACCGACGCTTATTCACGCCGACATCAACGCAGCGGTGAATCTTGGCTTGCGCACCGTGGCTGATCCACGTCTGTGGAGCATCCATTCCCGCCTTCGTTCCGAACGCAAGCTTGGCACTCCGCCGCAACCAAAAGCAAAAAAGGGAAAACGGAAAAGCAAAACACCCGGAGCTGTCCCTGCCACAATTGAACAGATCGAGCCTGATACGTTTTGGGTGAGCGAAAAGGAAAAGCGCAAATACGGGGAACAGACGGATGACACCCGCATTGAGATCAAACTACTAAACGCAGAGAAGGCAAACCTCAAGGCGAGTGACAGCAGACACCCAAACTTCTTCAACGACGTTGCCGATTTGAAAACTTGGGTTCACAACGGAGCGGCAATATTGGAAGGATTGCCGGACAACTGTCGAATGCCCGCTCATTTGGTGAGCAGCAAATCCCTCTGGGGTTATGTTAAGGAGCAAGCTTGGAGGCGTTGCATGGAAATCAACTCAGCGCGTTTGCGAGCTTGGGGTATCGAACCGCCACCGGAGTGGACAACTTGAACCGCCATGAGCGACGCCAGCCTCCGATCCCAGGGCGGACGGGCCGCTGGCTCGGCAATGGCCGATGACCAATCACCAATGACGAAGCCAATCAACAGAGATGGCAAATGAGCGAAGCAGGCATACAAACTCAAGGGGGATTGGAGAGTCAGCCGGTGATGCCGGTGCGGCGGCTCAACAACTTCGTTTATTGTCCGCGCCTGTTTTATTTTCAGTGGGTCGAGAACATCTTCCAGGAAAGCGTGGACACGGTGGCCGGCAGTCGGGTGCATCGCAATGTGGATACACCGTCCAAGGTGGACGAAGCAAAGGCCAAGGCCCTCGGTGAAAATCTCCCCGAGGATGCACGACTACGCAGCCTGCGGCTCGAAAGCGAATCACTCGGCATCGTGGGCGTGATGGATTTGGTCGAAGGCGGGGCGGACGGCGCGGAGATTGTGGATTACAAGAAAGGTTCCGCCCGCCGCACCCCGGAGGGCGAACGCGAGGCGCGCGAACCGGAGAGCGTTCAATTGGGCGCGTACGCCCTGCTCTTACAGGAACACGGCGTGAAGGTATCCGGGGCAAAAATCTATTACGCTGCCGAGAAGCGTTATGTGCCGGTGGACATCAACGACGAGTTGTTGTCCAAAACCCGGCAAGCCATCACTGACGCGAAGCGTATTGCCCACAGCGGAAGCTGCCCGCCACCGCTTAAAAACGATCCCCGCTGCCTCGGCTGTTCCGCTTATCCGATCTGCCTGCCGAATGAATCGTTTTGGTGGGCCAAGCGCCGCAAAGCCCCGCCGACTGATGGACAGATTCATTTCAGTTTCATCGCGCAATCCGAGGACGCTGTTCGCGACCGGATTCTTGAGGCACTGGATTTTGCCGCCGACTCCGCGTCCAACGATAAAGAACCGACCTTGCAGCCGCCGCGTCCGGAGGGTGACGATGGCGAGATTCTCGTCGTGCAAACTGCCGGCGCGCAAATCGGCCAGCGAGGAGATGAATTGCTTGTCAGCGTCAAAGGTGAAGACGTGCGCAAGCTGCCCGGCCAGCAGGTGCGGGCGATTTATTGTTACGGCGCGGTGCAGATCACGGCCCAGGCGGTGGCCACGTGCCTGGAACTGGGCATTGATGTTTCCCATTTTTCACCGGCAGGCCGGTTTCTCGGGATGTTGGGTGGCTTGCCCGCCAGCGGCGTGGACGCGCGCCGCGGGCAATATCGGTTGTTTGAATTGCCGGGGGTGCGCCTGCAACTCGCGCGGGAAGTCATCCGCGCCAAGATTCACAACCAGCGCGTGATGCTTATGCGTAATGGCGATGTGCCGGATCGCGTCACGCATCTGATGGCCAATTTCCGCGATGCCACGGAATCGGCGCGTGACCTCACGGCGTTGCTGGGCATCGAAGGCAGCGCGGCGGCGCTGTATTTCGAGCAATTCGAGTCCATGCTCAAGCTAAGTGGCGCGGGCGTCTCGCCTGCGGATAAATGGAACTTCGATTGGCGCGGGCGAAACCGCCGTCCGCCGCGCGACCCGGTGAACGGATTGCTCTCGCTCGGTTATTCCATGCTGGCAAAGGAACTGACGGGCGTGTGCTATTCGGTCGGGATGGACCCGTTTCTGGGTTTCATGCACCAGCCGCGCTACGGTCGCCCGGCCCTGGCGCTGGACCTGATGGAAGAATTTCGTCCCCTCATTGCGGACAGCGTCGCCATCAGTCTAATCAATCGCGGCGAGCTTGGTCCGGAGGATTTCATCAAGAGCGCGAACGGAACTTTTTTAACGGACAAGGGAAGAAAACCGTTTTGGGAAGCTTGGTTTCGGCGACTGGACACGGAAGTCAGCCACCCGGAGTTCAGTTACAAGATGGCGTATCGGCGGATGCTGGAAGTGCAGGCGCGGCAATTGTGGCGGTTCCTGCGCGGCGAGGCTTTGACTTATCACGGATTCACCACGCGCTGACGCGAGAATTGCCGATGGCAAATGTCCAATGACACATTTCGGATGGCCAAGGCAGGCGGACAATTGCGAATTGATTTGCCATTGCCATCAGCTATTTGCCATTACGAACCAACACAACGAAACCAGGCAAACCCAGACAGGAAACATCATCATGGCCAAATACCAACACTTTGAAGAGCTGCCGGTCTGGCAGGAAGCCAAGCGGCTTTACAACGTCGTGCTCGACCTGCTCGAAGAACCCGGCGTCCCGCTCACGCCCGGCTTTCGCAACCAACTGGATCGTGCCGCGCTCTCCGTGTCGAACAACATCGCCGAAGGATTTGAGCGCTCGACCACGAACGAATTGCAGGCGTTCATCGCCATTGCGCGCGGTTCGTCCGGAGAGGTGCGCTCGATGATGGCGGTGGTGCATGACCGGCCCAAACTCAAACCCATTGTCCGGCAGTTGCGGACCATTCGCGCGCTGGCCGAGTCTTGCGCGCGACAGCTCACCGGCTGGTCGGGTTCGATTGAAAAGCTGCCGTTTGAGGGCCGCCGCCATTTGCCAGAGAAAGAACGCGCCTCGCGCGCGGTGACACAAAAGGCGAAGGATTTCCGGAGCCACTTCCTGCGCAACTTGCATCCAAACCACCCGCTTTACAATTCCGCCGAGGCCCGCGCCGCGCGCGGAGAGGCGGAGCCGTAATGATGGCCAATGGCAAATTGCCAATGGCAAAGCGCCAGGCTATGGCAGACCACACACCGTCCGTGCCAAAGTGATTTGCCATTTGCCATCGGCCATTCGCCATTGCGAACAAAGTGAGCATGAGCCGGACTCGTTATCTGGTGAGCTACGACATCAGCGACCCGAAACGGTTGCGGAAGGTGGCGCGCTCGCTGGAAGGTTTCGGCACGCGCCTGCAGTACTCGGTCTTCGAGTGTCCGTTGGATGATTTGCGCCTGGAGAAACTCAAAGCCGAGTTGCACCCGCTGCTCAATCACGACGAAGACCAGGTGTTGTTCGTATCGCTGGGGGCGAGTTCAAAGGATGCCAGCTTGATCATTGATGCCCTGGGTCTGCCTTACGAAGTGCGCTCGCGGGTCACCATCATTTGAAAAATCGGACTTGCCACGCGCACCCTAAAGGCGTTGAACTATTCCCGGCCACGTGCCACCGACCATCAGCCTTCCGCCATTGGGTTGACATGATCCTTGAAATCGCGAACGACTGCGCCTGATCGCGGCGACGCGGTGCGAGTGCGGCAGTGCTGGCGCTCGCCCGCAGGGACGCTCGCAATATGAAGTGATGCGTAAACACAGGCGAATTCTGCATGATCTCTCACGATTCCAGATTCTATTCAGTTGAAAGGCTATCGCGCTCGCGACTGTTCGGGCGGATAGCTGCGGTTGAACGGGTTGCGAGGGGTGACGCGCAGTCACCGCGACTTCAGGAATCGTGAGGCGGTTGAAGCGCGTTGTCAGTGCTGCGGAAATGCTGGTGCGCGCAGTCACCGCGACTTCAGGAATCGTGAGGCGGGCAACGCCCTGGCCGGCGCGACCACGGTCATCCGCGCAGTCACCGCGACTTCAGGAATCGTGAGGCGGCGCGAACTGTTGGCGGCTGGCGAGCCGTGGTATCCGCGCAGTCACCGCGACTTCAGGAATCGTGAGGCGGAAAAAAGACCTTTTCGAGCGTCACCTGTTCGAGCACGCGCAGTCACCGCGACTTCAGGAATCGTGAGGCGGGCCCAGGCACGGGAGTATATCCGGGCCAACTACCGCGCGCAGTCACCGCGACTTCAGGAATCGTGAGGCGGCGGGACCACAATGATGTAGGTGTACCAGGGACCGCGCGCAGTCACCGCGACTTCAGGAATCGTGAGGCGGCGGTATTTCCGAAGTATCTCCGCAAGGCCACGATCCGCGCAGTCACCGCGACTTCAGGAATCGTGAGGCGGAGTATCAGTTCGGGGTGTATTTGTACGGCGCGAGTTCGCGCAGTCACCGCGACTTCAGGAATCGTGAGGCGGAGGTCAACGAGAATGACGTTGGCGGTGGCGCTGGTCGCGCAGTCACCGCGACTTCAGGAATCGTGAGGCGGTGGTACGAATGTTGTGCGCGCCGCAGGCGGTTCACGCGCAGTCACCGCGACTTCAGGAATCGTGAGGCGGACGGATCGGCGGGCGGGCGTGTGTGTCGCCGTGTAGAGCGCACCGCGCTGCAACGGCGATCAGGCGACACACACGCCCGCCCGCCGATAATCCAAGCTCTCTCACACCAGCGCGATGAAACAAGTGTCAACCCGTATCACTTTGCCGCACCTCAGTTTCTCCCCTGCCCGCTTCCGGTTTCTCCTGGGAGCCGGTTGGCGCGGTTTTGCCTTCGGCGATATGCGCAATCTCCAGAGCCTCGCGGTCCAGCGGATGTTCCTCATCGTGCCAGTGTTTGGAAACCTTGCCGTCCCAACAGGCGAGGTTCAGCGGATAGACATCGGGATCAAACATCACATGGTAGAAGTGCCAGACAATGATGGCCAGACACGCGAGAATGGCTTCGTAATAATGAATCGTGAGCGCCACGTCCACGGCCCAGCGCGGCAGCCACGCGGTGACGTCCATCTTCAACCAGATCATCAGCCCGGTGACGCCCATGATGATGGTGCCCCAGACCACCGCCCAATACTCCATTTTCTCGGAATACCCAAAGCGTCCGATCCTGGGTTTGTCCGGACTCAGACCGAAAAGATACCGGACCGCCTGCCAGACGTCAGATACGTCCTTCATCGTGGGCATGAAATCCTTCAGCAGCTTCCGGCCAGCCGGCGTGAGAATGACGTAGAGGATGTGATAAAGCCCCACCACGAGCAGCACCACTCCGGCAATGCGATGGGCCCAGCGCCGGATGGGTTCACTGGAACCCATCAACCACGCCAGCCAGGAATCCGGAAACCGCAAGGCAAAGCCCGTGACCGCCAGGACGATGAAGCTCACCGCCAGCACCGCGTGCTGCCAGCGTTGGGAAAGGTTCATCCGCACAATCGGCCGGCCATCCGATCCCAGATGCGCTTTCACCTTCTTCACCAGCAACAGCAGGTTGTGGACGAGCATGGCGCCCACCACCCCCACGATCAGCACCAGGTAAATCCGGCGCACCCACCAGTTGATTGCCCCCCCGAGATCATCGCCCCGGGTGGAGGAAGTGAGGTCCACGTGAATTTTGCCGGACACGAAGCGCTCGGTCGCTCCGGGATGACAGGTGCCGCAGGTTTGCACCAAATTGGCCGGATGCACCATGGATTCCGGATCACTGGACGGCAGCACTTTGTGATACCCGTGGCAACTGCCGCAGTTGGCCGCGACGGTGGAACCGTATTGCGACGCCAGTCCATGATAACTTTCGAAAAACGTCTTTACCCGATCGCGGGGCAAATTGTAGCGGGTGTTCAGGCGTTCCGATGCGTGACAGCGGCTGCATACATCCTCGGAAATGGTGCGCGGCTTGGTGCCGACAAACGAAACTATGCGGTGTTCATAATGGCAGTCCGTGCAGGTGGGGGCATCCCGCACCCCGGCGGCCAGCGCTGTGCCGTGGATGCTGGCGGCGTAGTCCCGCGCGGCCTGGTCGTGACATTCGCCGCACATCTCCGCCTGCCGCGAAACATGCAGGGGTGAAGCGATGAATTTGGGTGAAACCACCTCGTGCGTGCCGTGGCAATCCTGGCAAGTGGCGGTGCCCGGCGTCCCGGCCGCCAACGCCAGGCCATGAACACTCGCGTCGTAGGTGGCCGAATGCTGCTCGTGACAGGCGCTGCAATTCACCAGCTTCGCGGGGATTTCGTCATCGGGATGCTGCTCCGTGAGATCGGTGTGGCAACTGACGCAGGAGTTCGTCGCGTGCGCGGAGGCCCTGATTTTGGCCAGGTCAACGAAGATCGAGATTTCGCGTCCGGACGGATCTTCCTTGGTGAGGGATTCATCGGCATGACAATCCAGGCAATGGCTGTCCGGCAGTTCGGCGGCGGCCAATGCGGCGAAATTTGTCAGCGCCAGGCCAATGGCCATCGCCATTACTGGAGCCGCCCAGTATTTCCCCATACCCATGTGAACAGGTTGCTGCTCCCGGCCCGGAATCGCTCTACATCACTTGGCCTTTGCTTCGCATATTTTGCGTTGCCGGCGTCGTCCCCGCCCGCCGTCACGTGCTTGGCGAAATGAAAGCTTTCAATGCGCCAGCCGCGAGACCATCGCGTAGATGATCAGAATGAGGAGCAACACGCCGAGGCCGAAGAAGAAGTAGCCGAAGGAGCGCGCGATGCTCTTCCAACCCTCCCAATCGTCGCGCACCCGGTGCTGATCCAGACGACCATCCGCCACCAACCGGTCGTACCAGCGTTTGCGGTCGTGCAGCATTTCCGTTTTGGAAATGCGGCCGGAAAAGATCACGGTATCCATCGGGAACTTTTCAATCCGGAAGTGGGTGTTGAAGAAATGAATCGAGAAAATGAATCCGGCGGCCAGGAGCGCCTCATCCGAGTGGATGATGTGCGCCACATTGATGATCCAACCGGGCATGAACTGGGTAAAAAACGCCGGAAACCAGAGGATCAAACCCGACGAGCCGATGATGAACACACCCCAAAACACGGCGAAGTAATCGAACTTCTCCCAGTAAGTCCAGCGGTCGAACTCCGGTTTCGGTCCTTTGCCGAAGAACCATTTGTTGTGGGCCACGAAATCATGCCAGTCCTTCCAGGTCGGCATCATGGAGTCGGGCCCAAACAGGACCGGCCACAGGCGCTTGAACTGGAGTTTGCCCGTGGCTGGTTCCCGCAGTTTGACCCGCCCCTTCCAGGCCTTGCCCGCCAGCGACGCCAAGTGCAGACCAAAATAGAGGAAGGTGACAATCGCGCCAAAGCGGTGCAGCGCCCGCGCCGTTTCCGCCCCGCCGATGAAGCTGAACAACACCTTCGCCCAGTCCGTGTAATAGAACTTGAGCGGCATGCCGGTAAGGACCAACAGGAGGAAGCTGGTGACGACGAGGAAATGCAAAAACCGCTCGAAGGGTACGAACCGCGTGAACCACTCGTCGTCCTTTTCCGTGCGGACCTTGGCTTCGCGAAAGGTTTTGGTGTCGTGCAAATACAGATAAAAAGCACGGAAAAGCCAAATGATGGTGTGCAGGCCAAAGAAGGTGAAGACGCCGATCAACAAACCGGTCATGGCCACGAAAACCACGTACAGCACGGGATAGTTTTCCCGATCCAGCGGATTGGCGTGCGGTTTGTAGCCAGTGAGCCCCATCGTTGCCTTGGGATGACATTGCTGGCAGGTGGCAAGAATATTGTCCCTGGATAACCGCGAAGCCGGGTTGCTTTGCGGCAGAACGTCATGATGCCCGTGGCAGTCATAACACGCGGCGACGTCCGCGGCGACGTTCGGCTTGCCCAGAGCCATGGCTTTGCCGTGGTAGGTATCACGGTAGTGGATAAGGCGGTCTTCGTGGCAACGACCGCAACGCTGGTCGCTGACCTTTTTGAAATGGCCGTTGCGGGGCGTCTCGACCTCGTGCGCGGTGTGGCAATCCGTGCAAACCGGCCCGCGTGGATCGCCTTTGAGCAGCAACTGGCCATGAACACTGTTATTGTAAATCTCCTCCACCCCGACGTGACACTTGCCGCAAGTCTTGGCCAGATTGGCATGGTTGATCGGTGAATCACGGTCCACGCCGCGTTTGATGGTGTGGACGCCGTGGCAATCGTTGCAGGAGGGCGCCACGATGAGTCCCATCTTGAGCAGCGCCCGCCCGTGGATGCTGTCAGTGTATTGGGACGCAGCCTCCGGGAACTTCATCTGATATTCCTTGGTCAGACCCGGGTTGCTATGGCACTTGGCGCAGGTTTGCGGAAGGTTGAGTTTGAAGACCGGCGAGTCCGCCTGTTTAACCGGGGAGATTTCGTGCGCGCCGTGGCAATCCCAGCAGCTCGCCGCCCCGGATGCACCCAGCGTGTGGCTCACGCCATGAATGCTGGCCGCGTATTGCTTGGCCTCGTCCTCGTGACAGCCCGCGCAATCCGCCGGAGGGAGTTTGCTCTCATGCACCAGGTCCTTGATTCCAACGTGGCAATCAATGCAATCCAAGGACGAGTGAACCGACTTCTCGAATGTGTTCGTCGGGAAGACCAGTGGCACAATCTGATTCCCCACCGTGCGGGTAGTAGTGGGGTCGGAATGGCAGTCCAAACAGTCGGCGTTGGTGAATTTTTCCTCGGCCGACCAAGCCGTGGCAACCATCAAGCAACCCAATGCAATTATCAGCAGCCTTAGCCACCTGAACCCGTTTCCCGTCCCCATGCCCCATTTCATAATTCAGTTTCCCTACAAGCCGCCCGTGTGACAGTCGGTGCATAACCCATCCACCTCGTCGCCTGGATGGCGAAAGTCCTGGCCCCGGGGCGTGAGCAAGTTGAGTTCTTCCCCGTGTCCCTGCGCCAGGATGGTGTGGCAGGAATTGCAGTCGTTGGCCCGAATGCTCTCCCTGCCGTCCGCGGTTTGGTGCCGGCCATCGTGACAGCGGAAACAGCCGTCCCAAATCATGTGCCCGATGTGATCGGGGTAGGCCTGCCAGGAGGCCTTCATCTCCGGAAAGAAATTGTTCCGGTAAATCTGCTGGACGGCGCCGATGGCGCCCCGCACTTTTTCCTGCGAACCCGAATAACTGTCGGGGGAATAATGCTGCGCCAGGATCGTTGCGATTCCCTCCAGGGCCTGGGTACGATTGGTGTAATCCTGGGTCAGGGCGAAGACCGCGTTGGACTTGATCCACGGCAAGGCGGCATCAATGTTGCCCAAGGACATCGCCAAGTTCACGGCTTTATTGGGGGACTGATACTGGTGGGCCGGGCGGTTGTGGCAATCCATGCAGTCCATCGTGCGGATGGCGAAGCCGCCGGGATCGTTCGTGAAACCGGGGATGCGGAACTCCTTGACGACGCCCTGTTGGTCCGTGATTCGCACCCAGGGGATGTTCAGGCGGGCTGGGTCGTGAACCCACACGTCGTCCTCCTTCTTGGCCGCGAGGTATTCCACCTTGTTGGCAATGTTCATGTGCCAGTGGATGCCGCCTGCCGGTCCGCGGCTTGGGTCGCCACCGCCGACTTTCATCGTCATCCGGACGGTAAAAGGCGTGTTGGTTTCGTCCGCCAGAAAGTAGTTGTAAGTGCGGTCCAGGTCGCCGGCGAACTTCTGCGGCCAATGGCATTGTTCGCAGGTTTCCTGGGCGGGCCGCAGATTCTTGATGGGTGTGGGGACGGGGCGCGGGAATTTGTTGAACGCCGTCGCGTAGAGTTGATACATGCCGGAGATTTTCGCCTTCACGAACCATTCGGCGCCGGGCCCGATGTGGCATTGCACGCACGCCACCCGCGCGTGCGGCCCGTGCTGGTAGGTCACCAGTTCGGGTTCCATCACCGTGTGGCAGGCTTCGCCGCAAAAAGTCGTGGACTCGGTGAAATGGTAAGTGTGGTAGCTTCCGATCGCAGAGATGAGCAGGAACAGCAGACTGCCGACGATGAACATGCCCATAATCTTGCGGTCGCGTGGACGCGACAGATCCACAACCATCCTGGGCAGCAACCCGACTGATTCACCGAGCTTCTTGCGTTCGCGCAACGCGCCAATCAAGGTCAGGAACAATCCTAGAAACAGAAATGCCGGGGCGACGAAGTACGTGAGGATGCCCACGTAGGGATTCGAAGTCTTGGACAGCGTGTCCATCATGAAAAGCAGCACGAAAGAAAAGAGACTGCCCACCACGATGACCAGTCCGGTCAGGCTGATCCAGTTGCGCAGCAGCGAGGGGCGGCCCTTCTGAGGAGCGGGGAGTTCAGGAGTTGGATTGTCAGTGCTCATTGGATAAACTCGTTCGACAATCGTTCAAATACCGTGGTTCGCATCACCAATTGTGACCATTTCCCGCAGCAGATGCAAACACCCGATTTGGGGTGCGGCAGCTAGGACCGACCGCGGCTCAAAACTCCCCGCAAGGCGCTTGAATCTGGCCTGCCGCAGGCTTGTGCCGTTGAGGAGTTATTTCACGCACTCGTGCATCCGAAGCCCGGACTGCGCCCTACGCGGCGTCGCCTCATAACAACGGATTCAATCTGCCGGGACGTCCGCCGCGCCGCACCGCACATCTTGTCAAAGGCTCAACCTTCTTTGCCCTGACCGGAGCAGTTTCAACCGTGCCCACGCGCAGAGTTTGGAGTTACGCCGGCGTTGCGGCGGGCTGATCGCTGCCAACACCCGTCGTCGGCAGTTTCTCCGATAAGAACAGTTTTACCAAAACCGTCAGAATCACGAAGGGCAACGCAAGAACCACCGCCGCCATGAACCAGCCTTCCATGCCGGCGAATTCCATCTTGTAACTCATCACCCCGCGCAGGCTCTTGGAAAACAACTGGCCGCCGATTACGACGTTCCAGCGCATGGCCAACACGCCGATCACGATTAACAGGGCGCTGGCGAAATACATCCGCCGGCGCGCCAGGTCTGAAACGCGGTGGCGAAAGAGCTGCAACCCTCCCAGCACGAGGAGTGGCACCAGCGTTCCCAACAGCGCCTGGCCCACGTTTAATGTGTAAAACAATTTTTCCCGGGCCATGTATTGCATCAGTTGGAAGCCTTCCTCCGCCGAATACACCCGGTGAATCCAGTCCAAGCCCTCGATGGCCGCGTCCACCACCAGAGCGTAAAACAAAAACATGCCCATGACGTCGAGACAGCGCATATCCACCGTGCGACGGCGGATCCACGTCAGGATCATGTAATTCAAGACGCACAACGCGATGCCCGACACCATCGCCGACATGATGAAGATGATGGGCATGAGCACATTGCCCCACCACGGATTGGCCTTCACCGAGCCAAAGATGAAGCCGACATAGCCGTGCAGCAGAAACGCCGAGGGAATGCCCACGATGGACAGAATGTGGCCGATCTTGTGATCCAATTTCACCGATTGCTCCGACGTATCCGTGACGCCGACCGTGAAGAGGCGATAGAGCACTCCTTTGAAGCCACTGGTCGTTTTCGACCATTCGACCAGATCCCGCCGATAATCAAACCAAAGTTCCAGCAACAGCACCGCCATCAGGTACCACGCATAGACAAAACCAAAAATGGCCATCGGCGAGGTAAGATGGGGCGTGATCATCACCTGATACGAACGGAACGGCTGCCCCAGGTGAAAAAGCAAAGGTAACGGCGCACAAAGAAGAAACGCGAACGCGGTCAACATGGACAGGCGATAAACCGGCTCCAGCGCCTTCACATTGAACACCCGCACCAACGACGCCATGATGAACGCGCCGGCCACCAGCCCGGTAATGTAGGGATAGAGCACGATCAGCACGCTCCACAGCGGATGATGCGTCGCCTCGTTGGGATAGACAAAGCCTTCAAAGTGCGGCATCACTTCCACAACGATGTTGGTGATTTCTCCAGTCATGGCTATTGCACCTCCCGATCTGCCCCGGCATAGAGCACCCGCGGTTCTGTTCCCAAATGCGCTTTCAAGGCCGAGACGCGGTGCTTCGCGTAGAACTCCTGGATGGGATCATTCGGTATTGGGTTCTTCAGGTCGCCAAAGATGCGGGCCTGCGTCGGGCAAACCTCCACACAGGCCGGCTGCAATCCGCGCGTGATGCGGTGGTAACAGAGGGTGCATTTTTCCGCCACCTTGGTGACCGGGTTCAGAAAGCGGCAACCATAGGGACAAGCCTGGATGCAAAAGCCGCACCCGATGCAATACTTCGGATCAATCAACACCGCCCCGTCCGGCGCATCAAAGGTCGCTCCCACAGGACAAACCTGCACGCAGGGCGAGTGATGGCAAAGATTGCAGAGCTTGGGAACAAAGAAGGAATGTTGGATGTCCTCCTTCGGCACCGGTAACTCCGGGTAGCCGCGCATTCCGCCATTCGGCGAATCCACGTGCGTCTTGCCGCGGGCTTCACCGGATCCCGGCTTGGGCTTCTCAATGACATACCGCTCCACCCAGGTGCGGAAGTAAGGCCCCTCCGGCACTTTGTTCTCCTTCTTGCAGGCCTCCACGCACGAACCGCAGCCGATGCACTGGTTGATGTCAATCGCCATTACCCACTTGTGCTTGGTGGGATCGTAACCCTTGGGCGCATTGCTGGAGACGAGAACTTTCTGGACGGCGGCCTTGGCGGTCTTGACCACCGGCAACGCGGCTAGTCCGGCGGCGATGGCGCCTAATTTGCCGAGAACATTACGACGGGAGAAGGTGTTGCTCATGGGACCTCCGAAGGGGCGTGGGGAACATGACACTCGGTACACTTGTCACCTGGATAATGCTCCTTGGGGTTGATTTGTTTGTGCCATTTGGGGCGTGATGGATTCGCCTCGTGACACTTCACGCAGTGGCTGTAGTTGAGCACCTCCATCTTCACATCCGGATTCTCCACATGAGCCTGGCCAAATCCGTGACACGCTTCGCAGGAAAGTGTTTTGTGTTCGAATTTGGCCAGCAATTCGACTTCGTCCGAATGACACTCGGCGCAGGCTTTCTGCCCGGCCAGCGAGATGGGATGACTGGCAATCTCCATCAGCGCGGCGCCGCGATAGAAACCATACTGGCCAAAGGAAACCGGCGTCAGGAGAAACTTGGCAATCATGTAACTGCCAACAATACCGACCGTCAGCAGCACCAGCCGCACAACCTGTGGAGGCATTCGCGTCAATTTCATAACGGCACCGCACCAATGATTGCCATGGTTGATTGGCTGGTTGGCGGTGCCACAGAAGCCGGCCCTCTGTGGCACACTTTTAAGGCCGCGATTACTGCTTCTTGAACTTGCGCATGTAAGCCACCACCGCTTTGATCTCGGCATCCTTGAGGCCTTCGGCCGGCTTCATCACCACTTTGCCATCCTTGTCCTTGAATCCCTCCTTGATGGCCTTGAAGATCGCCTCGTCCTTGATGGCTTCCTGGACTTTCGGATCGGTGTAATCCTTGGCTCCCATTTTCTTCCCCATTTTCGTTTCACCTTTGCCATCTGCCCCGTGACACTTGGCGCACTCCTTGTCGTAGATTGCCTTGGCGTCTTGCGCCTGCACCACCAACACCGGCAAAGCCAGCGCGGCCACTATCATTGGAATCACTTTCTTCATGGTTCGTTCTTTGTTTGCGTTGTTGCTTTGCGTTGCTTCGGAGCCACCCTTGTCACCGGGACACAGCCCGCGCTGTAGTCCACTGGCCCGAAAAATCTTTTGCCCGATTTTTGACCCGACCACCTCAACTTTGGCGTCAGGCACGCCAGCGGGGTTCTTCTGGTACGCCCAACCGGCAGGGAATTCGGTGCTGCTCACTCACAGCACCATCGTTCTAGCCGGGGACTTATTTCTTGAAACTGCGCATGTACTTGACGAGCGCCTTGATCTCATCGTCCGTCACACCCTCCGCCGGCTTCATAAGCTGCTTGCCCGCTTTGTCCTTGTAGCCTTCCTTGATGGCCTTGATGGCTTCCTCATCCTTCATTTCCGACTGCACCTTGGCCGTGGTGTAATCCTTGACCCCCAACTTCTGGCCCATCTTCGTGTCGCCCTTGCCCTCCTTGCCATGGCACTTGGCACATTCCTTTTCGTAGATCGTTTTGGCATCTGCCGCATAGGCCGCCATAGCTGCCCCGACGGCCAGCATTACTGCGAACGTAATAATTTTTTTCATTATCTGGCTTTCTCTGTGTTGTTGTCTTCTATCCGAGCGCCCTAGGGCGCGTTTCAGTATTCGCGGTGAGCATGGTTCAAGGTTTGCCTGCGCACTACCCCTGTCTTGCTCAATGCTTCGCATTTTTTGCTTTGTTGACTGGCCGCCGCATGACGGCTCAAGCCCCAAGGCTCATCAACCGCTTGCGAGTGTAGGCAATCAAACCGCCCGCATCAATGATCGCCTGGCGCGATTGCGGCAGCGGCACGACGGCATACTCCCGACCCGTGCTTGTATTGACGATCCCTGCTTCGCTTAACTTCAAATCGTCACCTAGGTTGGCCTCAAGGCCGGGACAGGCTACAACGCGCAGGCCGAGATTGATGGCGTTTTGGAGAAAAATGCGGGCAAAGCTCCGCGCCACGATGACGAGTTCGTGGCCCTTCAAGCAGGAGACCGCCTGCTCGCGCGAAGAGCCACAGCCGAAATTGCGTCCGGCCAGCAACACGCTCCCGGCCGGGAATTGCCTGGCGTTGAGCTTGCCGTTGAACGCCGCATCGTCGGCAAAAGCGAACTGCGGCGTTTCTGCGGGCAGCACGGTGGCCATATAGCGACCCGGATAAATGACGTCGGTCGAAATGTCATCGCCGACCTGGTAAACCACGGTTGCCATAAATAGGATCAAATTTGGGTTGGTTTAACTACGGGTTTGTTCCCCTCATTGGCGAGTCGCACCGCGCACAACTTTCTCTGGGATCTGTGATGACGCCCGTGAGCGCCGATGCTGCAGCCACTGCCGGGGAACAAAGGTACACATCAGCCGTCGGGTTGCCCATTCGGCCTTTGAAATTCCGGTTTGTCGTTGAGAGCGCCGTTTCACCGTCGCCCAGCGCGCCTTCGTGGATTCCCAGGCACGGACCACACCCGGAATTCATCACCACTGCGCCCGCCTGCATGAAAGTCCCGACGTAGCCTTTCGCCAGCGCCTGACGGTAAACTTTTCCCGAAGCCGGGAAGATCAACATCCGCGTTCCCGCCGCGACTTTTTTGCCCTTCAGAATCCGGGCCGCCACCGCGAGATCATCCAGTCGTCCGTTCGTGCAGGAGCCAATGACAATCTGCTGAATCCGCTTCCCGGCAACCTCACCAACTGGTTTCACATTGTCCACTGTGTGCGGACAGGCAATTTGCGGTTCGAGTTTTGCCACGTTTAGTTCCAGCACGCGTTCGTAAGCTGCGTCAGCGTCCGGCCTCATGAATTCGTGCGCGTCCGTCACGCCCGCCTCATCGCTCAGGTAACGCGCCGTCTCTTCGTCCGGCGGCACGATGCCCGCCGTCGCGCCCGCCTCGACCGCCATGTTGCACAGCACCAGCCGGCCAGACGTGGACATTCGGTGAATCGTCTCACCGTGAAATTCCAGCACCTTGAAATTCGCGCCTTGCGCCGTCAACCGACCGATCAGATGGAGTATCAAGTCCTTGGGACCGACAAATTTTCTGAAGCGGCCCTTCACCACGACCTTGATCGTGGGCGGCGCTTCCACGTTCAACGCCACTCCCAGCGCCCAGACGCTGGCCATCTCGGTGGCGCCGATGCCAAACGCGAACGCGCCCAGCGCGCCATGACTGGTGGTGTGCGAGTCCGTGCCCACCACTACTGCCCCGGGCCGCACATAGCCGTTCTCCGGCAGAATCTGGTGACAGATCCCACCCACGTCGCCGCGGATGTCGTGGAACTTGCCGATGTCATGGGCGCCGACGAACTCGCGGACTTTCTTCTGATTGGTGGCGGTCTTCGGTGATTCGGCAGGCACCCGGTGGTCGAAAATGATCGCCACGCGGGTCGCGTCCCAGAGCCTCGGTTGAAGTGACGTGCCTTGGTAAATTTCGAGAAATTGATTGATTACCAGGGCGGCATTTTCGTGCGACATCGCCAGATCAACTTTCGGTTCAACCACGTCGCCGGCCTTCACCGAGGCGAGGCCGGACGCTCGGGCCAGAATTTTCTCAACCAGGGTCATGCTCATAATGTGTTCTCGGTAGCTGCCGACTTGAGGAGGCGGACGTTTGCGAACTGGGTCTTCCGTCTCCTCACGTCGGCGGCTACCCAAACTTTCACCCAACAATCTTCGCCGCGCCCTTGTACTTCTCTTCGAGCCGCTGCTTGGGAAGATATTTGTCCTCAAGCGCCTTGTAGTCCTTCAGGCCGACAAAATCGGTGAATTGCTCGAACGACGAAACCCATTGCGTCTGGCCGGGCAAGATGCCAGTGGGCGACGCCTTGAGCGCCTTGAAGAAATCCGTGAGCGCCTTGTGCGCAACCATGCACGACGCGACCGGGATCGAAACACGACCCACGCCCATCTTCGCGAGTTCAGGAATCGGCACGAGTTCGGTCTTCATGCCGGAGATGGCGTCCATGAGATTCACCGAAAGCGGCCCGTTCAAGGCTTTGACTGCTTTCTCGATCTCCGCCCTGGTTTTGATGCCGTCAATGAACGCGAGGTCCGCGCCGGCGGCGAGGTAGAGGTTGCAACGGCGGATGGCTTCGTCGAGTCCAAGCACTGCGAATGAATCCGTGCGCGCGTTGAGAATGAAATCCTTGTCCAGCCGGTCGCGCACGTCGGCGCAGGCGCGGACCTTGCCGGCCATTTCGTTGGCGTCAATGACCTCCTTGCCGGCCATGTGCCCGCAACGCTTCGGGAACACCTGGTCCTCGAGGTTCATGCCGGCGACGCCCATGGCGATTAGCCGCTCGGTGATGTAAGCGGCGTTGACCGCGTTGCCGCCGCCCGTGTCCACGTCTGCCATCACGGGAATGTTCACCGCCTGCGCGATGTTCCAGGTGATGTCGAGCACGTCCTTCATCTGGACGAGGCCGACGTCCGGTTTGCCGAGCAACGCCGCCGCGAGGCCGTAGCCCGAAATCTGGATGGCCTCGAAGCCGCAGGCTTCGATGACTTTGGCGCTCATCGCGTCGTGGCAACCCACGACCGCCACCGCGCGCCGTTCCATGATGGCTTTCCGCAAGACTGTGCTTTGTTTCATAAGCGTGTTCTCTGAAATCTCAATTCAACGAGCGCCTCCGGATACACCCGGGCGGCTGCAACAACCGTTAACAAATTATTCCAACCGCCCGACTGCCCAGCGGGGCGGCGGTTCGCTGCGGGGTCACGGTTAGCCCCCAATTGGTGCACGCTTGGGATCATACATCGCGAAACCGTCGTGTTTCCAAAACCGCTCCAAACCAATCTTGCGATACACCTCCAACTCGGAGCGGTAAATGGGATAAAACTGGCTGAAGTGGACCCTGTAATCGTTCAGCTCCACCGACTGCACCTCTTTGTCGAGGATGCTCTGAGCGAACACCAACAACCCATCCATCTTGGTATTGCTGGCGAGCGGCGTCTCTGTGGTGAAAACGTCTCCGTAACTGAACCGTCGTTCACCTCGAAACTCGGCACAGAAATAGGCCGCGGCCCATGCCCACATAACGTCCTCGGACTCGATGGACAGAATCATCTCGGGGCGTGCCAGCTTCCAATCGGGATGCGCATAGCAACTCAAACCGTAGGTGACGCCGGTCACCATCCCCTTGTCGGGAATGTCTCGGTAGATGAAAACTGAAACCGGAACACCACCTCGTGGGCAATCGTGCTTCTTGATCACCTCCGCTTCACCAAAGATGCTCTCGATATGGTTTAGGAAAATCTCGTGGTTCTGTGGCATGGCGGTTGAGGGCTAACATTCACAGTGAGCGACGCGGGCGGTCATAGCGCGCCCAAATTGCCCACGGAAGTCGCTTGCCCGTGTTCGCTCTAGTTGACAACCCTTCATTGAACAAAGTTTTGCCGCAATGGCCTTCGTCATGTCGAGCGTGGAATCCTGCCCGCCCAGGTCGTAGGTGCGGACGTTGCCTTCCTGGATGACCGCCGCCACCGCGCCTTCGAGCGCGCGGCCTTTGCCCGTTTCGCCGAGCCAGTCGAGCATCATCTTCGCGGCGAGGATCGTGGCGATGGGATTGACCTTGAATTGGCCGGCATATTTCGGCGTGGAGCCGTGCGTGGGTTCGAACACCGCCAACTTCTGCCCGACGTTGCCCGAGCAGCCGAAGCCCAGCCCGCCCACCGTCTGCCGTGGGTAGCCGTCGAGGTAAGGAGCCGGACTTTCTTTTTGCGCACAATGCTCCGCCTCCTCCCGTCGTCGGCTACCGTTCAGGAATTCCATGCGCGTAGCTTCCGGGGAATTTGTTCCCTCAAGGGAGAGCCCGTTCATGCACCATACCAAGCGTTGGCACTGCGGTAACTGGCCGTGCCAGATGTTGCCTTGGCTGGCTGTCAGTTTTCCGCATGAAGTTGTCCAATGCATGACCTCGTTGGCGAGAGTATGCTCATCATGGAAAGGTGCAATTTCAAACTTCGTTTGTCGAAAGCCGGGTGGCGAGCCGACCGGTTGGCAGTTGTTCAACCGGACAAGAAGCTGTAAAAGGAATTCGTTCGATGGGAATGGCAAACATCATCCTGCTCGTGACGCTGGCTTTGTGGGCGGCGGGGTTTCTGCTATTCCCCCGATTACGCCGATGCGACAGCGGCGCGAGTCCGGCCCGGTCACTAAAGGTCAGCGTCATCATTCCCGCCCGCAACGAGGAACACAATCTGCCCGCACTGCTGCGTTCGCTTGCGGCGCAACCGGTGAAGCCGCACGAGATCATGGTGGTGGATGATGGCTCGACGGATCGCACGGCGGAAACCGCCCGGCAAAACGGCGCAACGGTCATCGCTTCGCAACCGCTACCCGAAGGCTGGCGCGGCAAAACCTGGGCGTGTCACCAAGGGGCGCAAGCCGCGACCGGCGACCTGCTGCTGTTCGTGGACGCGGATACATGGTTCGAGCCGGACGGGCTGGCGCGGATTCTGGGCAACTACTCCGGCGGCGCGCTTTCGGTCGGTCCGTATCACGCGGTGCGGGAACGTTACGAAGACCTGTCACTGTTCTTTAACTTCAACATGACTGTCGGCACGGTGCCAAAGGGTCTGTTCGGGCAGATGCTGCTCGTGGATCGCGAGAGCTACCGGCGCGTGGGCGGACACGAAGCCGTGAAGGGGCGCATTCTGGAGAATTTCTTCCTCGCCCAGCAATTTTGCGCGGCTGGCATTGCGGCGCGCAGCGCCACGGGCCAGGGCGTGTTCTCGTTCCGCATGTATCCGAACGGCCTGCGTGACTTGATTGCCGGCTGGACGAAGGGCTTCGCGTCCGGGGCCGGCCAGACGCCGCGCGGCGTATTGCTCCTGGTGGTGGCATGGATGATCGGACTGATGTTGGCTCCGCTGGGCTGGCTGGTGGCCGGCGACTGGTTGCGCTGGGGGATGATGTATCTACTGTGCGTGGCGCAGGTAGCGTGGTTTGGGCGAGCCGTGGGTGCGTTCCGATGGTTCACCGCGTTGCTCTATCCGGTGCCGCTGGTGTTCTTCTTCGCCGTGTTTGCCCGCTCGGCGATGCGCTCCGGCAAGCAAGTCAGTTGGAAAGGACGCGAGATCCGTGCTGATTGAACTGCCCATCGGCTGGATCATTGCGCTGAACGTGGCCGGCTGGCTCGCGATTCAAATGGGCTTCGCCTGGTTGTTCACGAAGCTGCCGGTGACGTGGTTCAGTCCGGGCAGAGCTCTTGATTGGGAACGCAACGGACGTTTCTACGAACGCGTGTTCCGCATCAAGGTTTGGAAGGATCGCCTGCCGGACGCGGCGCGCTGGTTTGGCGGCGGCTTTGCCAAAGGCACGCTGGCCCGAGCGGATCGTGATTACCTGCGGCGCTTCATTCGCGAAACCTGGCGTGGCGAGCTTTGCCATTGGTGCGCTCTGGGCTGCGCGCCAGTGTTCTTCCTTTGGAATCCATGGTGGGGTGAGCTGATCATCGTCGCCTACGCGCTGGCGGCCAACCTGCCGTGCATTCTCGCGCAACGTTACAACCGCGCGCGTTTCCACAAGTTGCTCGCGCGACGATCATGACCGGCACACCGGGAAATGGTTGAAGTCGTTTGCGTTACTGAACGAGTTCCGTTGGAGTTTGGTGGTGAATCATCAGGATTTGGCGAGCTGTTCGAGCCGGCGCATCGCTTCGAGACACGCCCGCCCCGAGTGATACGGCCCCTTCCATTCGCTGACCTTTGGCCGTTGCGCCTCGGGCTTCCCATCCGGGTTGATGCGCCAGAACCAATCCCCGTGGACGCGATCGGTGATGTGTTGCTCGATGAAAGTCCAGACGCCACGGGCGGCTTCAAAGTATTCCGACTCCCCACTGATCTGCCAGGCATTGATGAAACCGACCAATGCCTCAGCCTGCGGCCACCATTCCTTTCCGGCGTCAACGATCTTCCCTTCCTTGCCTTCGTAACAAAGTCCGCCATTCGAACTGATGCCTTCCTGCAGCGCGACCTTGGCCATGCGCAGCGCAACCGCTTCCACTTCGCGCTGAAGTTCCTGGTCACCCAATGCCTCCGCCGCCTCGCACAACAGCCAGCTTCCTTCAATGTCGTGTCCGAATGTGTAATTGTCGGAAAGCACCTTCCAGGAGTCGTCAAAGAAATGGTGGAAATGGTGGGTACGGGAGTCGAGTATCTTATCCACGAAAAGGCGGATCAACTCGCGCAGGCGGGTGGCCACTCTTGCGTCCGGCCATGCGCGGTAAAGGGTGGTTAGCGCTTCCAGCACGTGAAGATTCGTGTTCATGGATTTCTGCGCGTTGATTTCCCGGCCGCCGACCTGCGATTCAGCACCTGAGGCCGACCAGTCGCGTTTCCGGGCTTCATAATAACCGCCCTGCCTGAGATCATGGGCGTGACGCTCCAGCAACTCGAACAACTCCTTTGCGCGGACCAGCGCCGCTGGCGCGTCAACGGCAAGGTGATATTCTGCCAGGGCGTAAATGTAGAAGGCCTGCCCGTAAATCTGCTTGGAATCATCAATGACCCGTCCAGTGTCGTCGAGCCGCCAGAAGGCGCCGCCGTGTTGACTGTCCCAAAAACGCTGCATCACCCACTTCAGGGCGCGTTCGGCCATTTCATGGTACAGCCCTTCCTGACGTGCGCGGTGCGCCGCCGCAAACGTCCAGAGAATTCGCGTGTTCAGAATCAGTCCCTTGGGTTTCGTGCGATCGGGCTGGAGGTCGTTCGACAGCCAAGCCATCCAGCCGCCGTGCTCACGATCCAGGGCCGGGCCGGACCAAAACGGCAGAATGTGATCAAATAAATGCTCCTCCACCTGACGTTTCAGGTTGCCCACGCTGGCCAGTTGAGAAGCGGAAAGTTTGATTTTCATTGCAGGGGGTGGAGGATGGAAGCAGGCACCTGCGCAGTATTCACGACTCGGCGAATCGCCAAGCGGCAACTGTTGGCGGCTGGTGCGCTTGATCCATTTGGATGGTGGTGCGTGCTTGGGTAACCAGGGAAATAACCATGCGGGGATGATTGCGTGACGCAGCGGAGGCAAGTCAAGAATTACGATTCTGCCCGCGCTTTCGGCGGGCGGCGTAGCGGATGAACTGCACGTTACTTTCCCTCAAGAGGTTTCAGTTCGGGCCAGATGCTGCGCATCTGCCAGGCGTCGAGCGAGAAAAGTTGCGCTTCCTCGCCGCGCGCGAACAGGCTGACGCCCCGGCTGTCTTCGCGCTGCGGATAGGCGCGCAACGTCAAACATTGCGTGTCGTTGATGAAGACTTCGACAATGCTGCGATCAATAAACACACGCAGCCGAACCGGCTCGTTGTCGGGAAATTCCACCGGACCAATCTCCGGCGAGCGTGCCTTGACGTTCGGCAGCAACGACGCCTGCGAGACATCAATCGCGACCTGACGGCGCCCGCGCTCGTACATGTGCATGTAAACGGTGATGGTCGTGCGCTCGCGTCCATCGGGCGAGCGCAGCAAGTGTAGACCGAACTCCCGCGCCTGACGCGGATGAATGAGCACACTGATCTCCATCGCCTTGCCGGCAACATTCTCCAGCACGACTTCATCATTGGCCGGGACTGTCAGCGACTCGACGCGTTGGTGATTGAAGCGCAGTTTCTCAAGCTCTGGCACCGGCTTCATGCGCAAGCCGTTTTTCTCATCCAACCAGTAGTGCCGTGGCAGCGTCATGATGCCGTACCACAGTTCACCCTTTTGATCCTTGTACAGGTCCCCGGCGTCGGTTGTGTTCTCGCGGACATTGAAGATGGCGAGAAAGCGCCCGGAATCATCTACAAATGCCGAAGGCGCGTGCAGACTGCCCCGCACCCACGGGCCGTAGTTCATGCGTCCGTGCGACTCGGGTTTGAACCGATGGGCGACCTGATCGTAGGTGCCGATGAGGTACTGCGCGGCGCGTTTGTGGCTGAAGAACAGCAGCAGATGCTTTCCGTTGCCGATCGGCAGGAAATTGGGCACCGCGCCGTCCTCGCCCGGCTCCGTCCAAAACGCGCCTTCGATCAAATTGCCCAGATGCTCCCACTTCGACAAATCCTTCGAGCGGAAAATTGGGTTGGCCATCTCAGCATCAACGCCGCGCCGGCCATTCTGGTGAACGCCGGAAAGCATGTAGTAATGGCCGTCGTCCTGTTTCCAAATGCACGGATCGAAAACGCGATACGGCTTGCCCACGGCGTCCACCGGTACGACCGGAATCACCGGGTTATCCGGATGCTTTTCCATGTTCAGGAGCAATGGATCGGTGCCGATGGCGATGCTGTTTCCACGGCCGCCGCCGTAGTAGGTCGCGATCACACGATCGGGTTCGACCAGAATTTGTCCACTGGCAACGCCGTTTTCAGGGTCGTTCCTGATGGCCAGGGGTAGATCCTTCCAATGCACCAAGTCGTCACTGTAAGCGTGGGCCCACAGCACCTGAGGCTCTCCTGCGGGATACAACTGGTAGAACATGTGATATTTCCCCTGCCACTGGCAAAAGCCATTCGGGTCGTTGAGCAGTCCTTCAGGCGCAGAGAAGTGATACAGCGGGCGATGTGGATCCGCTGCGAATTTCGCGCGCGAGGCAGTGAAACGCAGCACCTCCGCGTTTGACTTGAGCGTTTCCAGTTGCTGCTCCAGCGTTGCCTGGTTTCCGTTCTGAATCGAACCGGGCCCCTGCAGCAGAAAGCTCGATGTTGCCGCGATGGTTGCGGGTTTAACGACGGTCTGGGCAGTTGCGGCCCCTCCACTTGTGAGCAGACTACAAGCGGCTAAGTATCCGAGGAACTGGAACAGTCGAGGTACAGTTCTGCGGGTGATGGTCTTGGCAGCTTTTTCGGCAACCAACGATCGGTTGCAGGGAGTCATGGATAGTTTTTTGGTGTGCGACATATTCTTCAAGGAGTTGGGGTGAGGATTGGAGTCCGAGCCGAGGTGAACTTCCTCGCTGACAATACCCATGGTCAGCCGGATGAGATTTGTCATAGAGTCCTTGGCGTTGATGTTGCTATTTGATGGTTGAACTCATTTGCTGAAATGCTTTTGTCGCCAGAGGTCGGCGCCAACAGCGGCGAGAAGCACGGTGCCTTTAACCAGATACTGGATTGAAAAATGGACGCCAGCTTGATTCAGACCTTTGTCGAGAATGCCGATGATGATGGCGCCCAGCAGCGTACCGAGCATAGAACCTCGACCGCCTTTGAAACTCGCGCCCCCGACGGCTGCTGCCGCAATGGCGTTCAGTTCGAAACCCTGCCCACTGGCAGGCTCGGCGCTATAGAGTTGCGCCGTTTGAATCAGCCCAGCCACTCCAGATAGCGAACCGCAGAACACATAGGCCAGGGTTTCAACGCGCGCGACTGGAATACCCGTAAACCGCGCAGCCTCCCGATTGCCGCCAAAAGCGTAAAGGTGCTGACCGTAACGCGTGCGATGGAGCAAGATCGAGCAAATGATAAACGCCCCGAGCATGACCAGCACCGGCACAGGCACTCCGCCGACGCGTCCGTTGCCGAGCGCCAGAAACGCTTCGTGACTTGGCGCGATGCTCATGGGCAAACCGCTGTTAAATCGTAGCGCGCATCCGCGGGCTATGAGCATGCTGGCGAGTGTAATGACAAATGGCGGGATGCCTGTGCGCGCCGCCGTCAGTCCGTTTGCCAGACCGAATAACGCTCCCACCAACACTCCGGCAATCACGGCTAATGGCATTGGCCAGCCTATGCCGCTTGGCAAAAGCACATAAGCAGCGGCGGTACCCGCCAACGCCAACAATGCACCGACCGAAAGATCAATACCGCCGGAAATGATCACGAGCGTCATGCCAAAGGCGAGAATCGCATTGACGGCAATCTGTTGTGCAAGATCAATCAAGTTATTGGGGCGCAGAAACGTGGGCACGAGGACATGAAAGAAGACGATCAAAACCAATGCAGCGCCGATGAGTGGCAGGAGCTTTTTCACATTCCTCATGCGGCAGCTCCCGTGAGTTCCGACATCAGGGTTTCGATCGTGAAGTCCTCCGCTTCGCCGATGCGAATGATGCATCCATCGCGATAGACTGCGATACGATGGGAGAAGTTGATTACTTCGTTGAGGTCGGAGGAAATCAAGAGCACAGCCATGCCCTGCTCTACCAAGCCAGCTATAACACGGAACAAATCAGCGCGCGCACCCACGTCCACGCCACGAGTCGGCTCGTCAAGAATAAGGATCCGGGGCGGATGCTCCAACCAACGGCCCACAAGTACCTTCTGTTGGTTCCCGCCGGAGAGCGTCGCCACGCCAATCTCAGCGTCGGTGGTCTTTACGGCAAACGCTTCGAGTGCGCGCTGAACCATAGCCGCTCGCCGGTGATGGTTCGGCCAGCCGAAGCGAATCCAATCCGCCGTCCACGGTAATGCGGCGTTGAAGGCCACGGTGTTGTCCATGATCAAGCCTTCCAGCTTGCGATCCTCAGGCACAAGGACCATTCCCGCGGCAAGCGAATCACCAGGCCAATGATTGGTAAGGCATTGATCGGCAACGCGGATGTCGCCGGCCTCGAGTCGGTCAACGCCAAACAAAGCGCGAGCCAATTCACTGCGTCCAGCGCCCACCAAGCCGGCAAGGCCAAACACCTCCCCTGCCCGCAACTCGAAGCCCACGTCATGCACATGGGCACTTCGAAGCCCAACCGCCCGAAGCACGACTTCGCCCGGCTTGCGAGACGGGCGTTGGAAATAGCGGACTACCTCACGGCCGATCATCCAATTTACCAAGGCGGATTCGTCCATGTCCGCGGCATCCTGGGTGCCAATGCTTACGCCGTCTCGCAAGACAGTGATGCGATCCGCGAGGCGGCGGATTTCTTCCAGCCGGTGTGAAATGTAAATTATGCCAATGCCATGGGCTCGCAAGGACTTGAGTTTTTTGAAAAGCACTTCCGTCTCTGTGGCGCTGAGGGAGGAAGTCGGCTCGTCCAGCACGAGGATGCGCGCTGCGGTAGAGAGGGCGCGGGCAATCTCCACAAGTTGACGTAACGCCACGGGCAGCGACTCGACTGGCGCGGCTACATCGCTCAACTCATAAAAACCGAGCGTCTGAACGAGATCGCTCGCTTGGACTCGCATCGCGGATCGGTCGAGCCAACCGAAACGCGAGGTTTCCCGACCGAGGAACAAATTCTCAGCCACACTCAGGTTTGGCGCAAGGGCCAGTTCTTGATGAATAATCCCAATGCCCAAAGCTGCAGCGACCGCGGGACTGCCGATCCGCACCGTGCGCCCATCCACATGGATTTCGCCCGCGTCCGGATGGTGAATACCACCGAGTGTTCTGATTAGAGTGGACTTGCCGGCCCCGTTCTCACCCAGCAGCGCATGGATCTCACCGGCACGCAGATCAAAACTGACTCCGCGCAGGGCATGCACGCCACCGAAAGACTTGCGAATCCTGCGCAGTTCCAGCAGGCAAGAGGCTTCTGCGGTCATGTGATTCGGGCCGTCGCCAATTGCACAGCAATTTCTTCCGGGTTCAGCCACAACTCCACGGGATCGCCATAGTCCAGGCGAGGAATGAAATGCGTGATGATTTCCATAATGCTTGGCAGTTGAAAGTGGGCGGCTTTAGTTTCTGGATGCGGCGTGTAAACCCAGCCCGGATAATCGCCGCCAGCGCACCGCACCCGGCAGTGAGAAAATGAAAATGTCTCCGGTGGATGCAGGTGCGTCCATTCCACATGCTCGAAAGTAAAGGCCGGTTTCACAAGCGTAAAACTCGCCGGTTGAATGTCGAGGTTGACCGTGCCCTCGAAGAAGTCAGACAAATCCAACCCACGTTTCGCGAAAAACGGTTTCTGCATACCCAGTGTTCCCGCAGGGTAACGACGGTCTTCGCCCGTGCCAGAGGCGACACGATGGCCTTGCATTACGATTCCCATCACCGCTTGCCAATCCTCACTCATACCCTATTTCAAGAACTCCTCCGCGTTGGTCTTGGTGACAAGTTCTACTGACACCTTGATTTCTTTCGTGACCGGCTTGCCCTCAAGATGGTCGTAGGCAGCTTCGGCGGCGAGACGACCGATTTTCTTCGGAAACTGCGCCGATGTGCTGTGGATGCGTCCTTCCAGAATGAACTGTGCCACTTCGCTTGAACCATCTACGCTCACTACCGTCACTTTTCCTGAACGTCCCGCGGATTCGATAGCGGAAACGCAACCGATGGCACCAGGATCATTGATCGGGAATACGGCATCAAGATCGGGAAATCGTTCGAGGAGGTCGCGCATCACCGGTCGCATCGCCTCGGTGGTGCCCTTGGCGTCTAGCGTGGTAAGAATCGTCATCTGTGGATGGCTTTTAACGACCTCCTCGAAACCTGACACGCGGTCAATGCAGGGCTTGCTGATGCTGTAGGCGATGACGGCCACCTTGGCGTTAGGATTGACCTCCGCCAGCGCGTGAGCCGCGAGGCGGCCCGCCTCCACGTTGTCACTCGCTACCTGACAGAGCACCAAGTCGGCATCCTGCACGGGGGCATCCACTACAATCACCGGCACATTGGCCCGCTGCGCCTCCAACAACGATCCACGGACGCCCTCCCAGTTAACGGGATTGAGAAAGATGGCAGCCGGCTTTTGCTGAAGCACATCACTGAGATCGTTCTTTTGCTTAAGGCTGTTAAACTGGGCGTCGAGCGTGACCAAGCGATCGCCGTTGGCTTCAATGATTGCCTTCAACCCATCGTTCAGGTCCGCAAAAAACGGGTTGTTAAGCGTTTGGAACGAGACGGCAAACAGCCGCCCTTTTTGTTGTTCAGTGTGAGGCGAGGACGGCCCGCAGCCGAAGAGCAGGCAAACACCGGTCAACAATCCGCACAAACGAAGAAAAGTTGTTATTTTCATAGGTAAACTGTATCCGCCGTCTATACACAGCGTCATGAGTCCGAACCGCCGACCGCGGGCAGCCGGCCCGCAAAACTCGTAGGCCGCGTGCCCTCAAGCGGCATTAGCTCCGACGTTGTGTTTAGTTTGACAACGGACTGAGTTCAATGTTTTCAAAAGACACGTCGGCATTCTGACTAAACAAGTACAGTTGGTCGCCTGCGGCAACAGGAAGTCTGGCCACGAGGGTGCGCCGTCCATCCACGCACACGTCCACGATGTCGCCTTTGACGATCAACTCGAATTGGAATGGCGCGTCAAGCCCGGTCACGTCATAGATGGATGTATGTTCATCCTCTTCGATGGAGTTGCTCCCGGCCCCGCGGAAGCCAACCTTTTCCCGGTGGGGCTCAAAGCGGAGCTCTAAACCGCCATTCATGCTTCTTGTGCTGCGCAGGCGCGCGCCGAAATAGGAAGCTTCAGGCGACGGTGTGACCCGCGCACGCATGAGAAAGTCGCGAGGCGCGTCGGCCAGCAAAGCCACCGTCAAGCCATCCTGCCGGTTAAGTCTGATGTTTTCGGCATGACGGGAGACACCGGAGGTGAGTGGTTGAGGTTCCACTGAAACAGCCGCGCCAACGCCCGGCACCACTTCAACCGGCCATTTCGTTCCGAGCGTGCCGTCAGGATGCTGGAAAATCTCACGGAATATCAAATGGCCGCCATAGCCGCCGTCTCTCATGAATGCAGCCCCCAGCCGGCGGTTGCCGGTGAACACGGCGGTTTTCATCACCATTGCTTGCGGGCCGTCAAACACATCTATTTTGGGACGCTGCCACGGACCCAGCGGGCTGTGCGAGATGCGGTAGCGGGCCACCCCATTATTGCTGAAGACCAAGTAATACCAGCCGTTCCAGAAAAAGTAATCAGGGCACTCGGGTTGTCCTGGGTAGCCAGGCACGATGAAAGGATCGCGTTGCTCCCAATGGCGAAGATCCTTTGAAACCAACTGCGCCAGGCAGCCGCCGCGTCCGGCAATCGTCGGATTCACCAACTCGGTGGTCAACAGCATGTGAAACAAGCCTGTGTTGGGATCGCGGAACACCACTGGATCGCGGGCGGACTTGGAATTGTAAGGCGCCTTCAAGGTTGCGAGCGGCGGGTTTTTGGTAAAGTTCACGCCGTCCTTGCTCGTGGCAGCACACAATTCGGCGGGGGAACCATTGGCCATTCGCACCGCGTAAAACGCGTAATAAATTCCATCGTGAAAAAACGTCGAGCCGGTGCAGATCGAACCTTCCATTTCATGGCTGATCGGCACCGCCATCGGGTGGTGCTTCCAATTTCGCAAATCAGTGGTCGAGACATGCGCCCATTGGTGCGCTCCGAGTCCCCATTTGCTGCGGTGATGCCGCCGATCAAACAAATAATAGAGATGAAACTCCCCGTTTTGATAGAAAGGCATGCAATCGCCGACATTCACATTGAACCCGCGGGGCCGCCAGTATTGTCCCGGCGGCGTCTCAGCCCCAAGAAAACGCAGTTCGCGTTCCGTCAGACTCTCGCGATCGCCGGATATGCGCAGGATTTCTTCATCTGTCAACGCGCGTTTCCACAGAACCACGTGGTCAACTGCGCCATGAAAGCTCTCCGCGGGCTTCTCACTTCCGATTGTGAACGGCCCCGCAGCCATCAACAACGAACCCATAGGCCACTCCTCGTCCACCAGCACCCCGTCCACAAATAACTCAACGCGATATCCCTGGTAACGCAAGACAACATCATGCCATGCCGTTGCGCCCAATGCGTCCATCGGCGCGGAAAGTTGCAGTGGCTGACTCTTCGCATCGGTCGCCAATTCGGCAACCAGCGAGGCTTTTGAAGCTTTCACGTCAATGAACAGTCTTCCTGCGTACCGGTCACCTTTGGTCTTCCAGCCGACAAGCGCAACTCCGCGATCAGATTGCGTCGTGCGAAAACGTGCGCAAAGAGTCAGGGACTTGCCGGTGATATTCGCCAAGCAATGTTCACCGTCAGTTTCCAGATAACCACCTTGAAATATTGCCACCTGCCCGTCACCCCCACGCTGCAAGGATGACGCTTGCTCTGCGGTTGAGAGGGCGACGCCAGTCCTGACATCGCCGCGCACTCGGAGCGGAGAACTCCCGACGATAACATTCTCCAAAGTCCCCAAGTGCCAGGCGGTTTCGGCCGCGGTAATTGGGTCCGCCGAAGCGTTCGTGATTGCTGCGTTGCCACTGTTCACAGATTGGAGCACAACTCCGGCGAGTATAGACGCACATACATCGAGCCGCAGCCTCACCGTTGCCATCGGGTCTTGCCTCCGTGTGGCAATCATGATCCTCTTGTAGATCGTAATCGGAATAAACAATTGGAAGAGGTTACGGAGTATGTTCATTATTCATTGCCTGTTCGTGGCTTTCCATCACGTTGATCAACCCAATACTCGTTCCTTGTCCATCCTGGGCGGTCCCGATGTTGCAGTCAGTGAACACTCAGAAATCTGCCTGGCCACACTCAGGCTCTCACCTCTGGACCTTCATTGTTGTGACCTTTGGCGTGGATCCCAGAATCGCGAGTTTCTAAGACCTTGTGCATTGCCGGATTCCGGATCCACATGGGGATTAATCCGCTCATCCTTGAGCGCCTCTGCGTGTGCGTCGGCAAATACCACGTTGCCCATACTTCGGTGCCGTGTCACATTGATTCCTTCGAACTGCCGGCTCGTGCTGCCTGCGGCAGTCATACATGCCTTGGGCCACCAAAGGGAAAAACCGGCAGCGCCTCCGGCCACAGCCGGCTTGGGGTTGCTGTCACCAATCACCACGCAATCTGCCGGGTTGCGAATACCAGTGCGTTTGAACCAACGATCAGTGCTAAAGTTGATACCGCCGACAGTAATCGACTGCGGCACATGAGGGTACAGGGCAAGAAAATAGGTGTTGATGCCGTAACACGCCTTTTCCCGCCCGAAATTCCACACCCATCTTGCTCCGTCAACATCCGTTTGAACTCCCTTTAGGCTCGGGCAAAGGAATAGGTTTGATTTTCCAAGGCCGCCGTACGTTACAATGTACATCGCCCACCAGTTGGTATCTGAATACCCCCATAGAGGGTCGAGTGGATTCATGTCCCGGTGTGCCGGGAAGATGTCGTTGTGATCCTCAGTGTAGAATTGCATGAAGATCCCCTGTTGACGGAGATTGTTCATGCAGGAGATGCGGTTAGCCTTGGCCTTGGCCTTGGACAGGGCAGGCAGCAGCATGCCTGCGAGTATAGCGATGATGGCAATGACCACCAGCAACTCGATCAATGTGAACGCCCGACCACCGGGACGTCGGACTGGCGCGCAGATTGTATTCATTTTCTCAAACCTCTCGGGTATCAGGCATTTTGCTAAAAACCGAGGCTGAGAATTCCCTCCCAGCCCCGGTGCTTTTTCCAAACTGCATCCATAATGCACGGCAAATTACGGCTGCACCGCCCGATAGTACGCCTGTCCAGGTGGTGCATCGGTATCGGTGAATTCCCCGAGACCGTTCGCAGCGACGGTAATGCTTGTGATATCCGTCCAAGGGCCGTTCACACCGGTTGCCCGTTGCAGCCGATACAAATAATCAGGGCTGCCTGCAAAACGGATCCGCCAGCCGTTAATCACCCGTTCTGGTGGCAACAGGTTTGAAGTCACCAAACCGAGCACGTCCTCCCAAGTGCCGCCGAGGCGAATCTCATCGTGGCTTACAGTGCGACTGCCTGTAAACGCTCCCAAGGAGATACCATCGAACGACATATCGGCCACGTCCGAGACGGTTAGCGTGGGATCGGGCGGTTCTTTGTCCGATGTAGGATTGCGATAGACACGGATGTCATCATTGCCCGCCTTGTAGTCAATGCGGACGACTATGAAATTGACGTTGGTATCGGCGGCACCCAAGGACCGATTTGCTACCGTATTGGGGGCGCGCAAATTGAGGTTGGTTCCTGCAACACCGTTGCCAATGCCCCCGATCCGGCCAGAATCACCCAAGTTGTTACGATGCAACTCGAACTCCCAATAACTGGTAAGTGGCTCAGGTTCGCCGGACTGTTGAAGGAAACTGATGTAAAGCCGCTTGCCGTTCGCGCCGATGTTACCAAAACCGGTTGTTGGATTGATGTTGTCATTCACATATCCCCGCAAAGCAAACGGCCCGGAAGGGGAGCAATCGAGCCAGCGGCCATTTCGGGTTGCGTTCGGCTGGTAAGCTGCGTTGCCCATGGAGTGAGCGTCGTAATTGCTTGGTGCATTTGCGAATGCCAACATGCTTCCGGAAGCCGAGGCAGAAATGATGCTGCCTCCCGCGCCTTGGATCGTCTGCCAAGGTGCTCCCCAGCCCATACCACCGGCCATGCCAGCGAGATTATTGTCGCCAACATCGTAATCGAAGCCCTCGTATGTTAGCAGGGCATTTTGCCCGGCATAGACGGAGACCAACACTACGGAACTCGTCACGGCGCTGAGTGGATTGGTGACCACGCACCAATAGTCACCTGCATCAAGAATGTCCACCGAGTTTAGCGAGAAACTGGCGTCGGTGGCGCCGGAAACGGGCAATCCGTCCTTAACCCATTGGTAAGAAATCGGCGGCGTGCCGCTGGCTTCCAAGCTGAGTGTGAAGCTGCCGCCCAAGGGGGCCGCAGTGTTCTTGGGCTGTTCATCAATGCGCAACAAATAAAGATCGAGCGTCGCGACCGTACTGGCAACACTGCCAGAAGTGGTCGAAGCCACGACAAAATAGTCCCCTGCGTCTGACAGTTGCACGTTCGTCAGGGGCAGATTGGAATTAGTCCCTCCTGGCACAGGATCGCTCCAGTGATACCATTGGTAACTCACCGGCTCATCGCTCACCGCCAACGCGGAGAAAGTGGCCGCTCCCTGAGGAAAAGTCTCCTGATCTTGAGGATGGGAGACAAAGCCAACGGCGGTGCCCACGACATCTTCCCAAGACGCTCCGATGCGAATTTCGTCATGTGAAAGAACTACGCTGTTATTGAACACACCAAATGAAATCCCGTTAAAAGACATGTCCGCTAAAGCCAAGCTGGAGATAGTTGGTACGCTATCCATCTCAGTGTTTCCAGTCGGATTGCGATAGACAAATACGTTGTCAGCTCCGGGTTGATAATCAATTCGGATCACGTAGAAGTTCACGTTGGTGTCGCCTTCTCCCAAAGATTGGTCCATGAAAAGACCCGGGGCACGGAAAGTGAAATTGGTGGAATCCAGGAAACCTCCCTGCCCGTTCCCAATCCCCGCAATCCGTCCCGCATCACCCAGATTGTCGCGTTTGATTTCAAACTCGTAAAAGTACCGCGGCGCATTTCCGGCCGAGCATTGTTGCATAAAACTGATGTAAAGCGTTTTGCCGTCGGCACCAATGTGATTGCGGGCGTCGAGATATCCCTGCAAGCCAAACGTACCATTGGTCGAACAATCCAGCCAGCGGCCTGCCCGGGAGCCATTTTGCTGGTATTCGAAATTTCCCAGCGAGCGCGCATCATATCCGATCGGCGCGTTTGTATCGGCCACCAAACTGCCCGCACCATCTTGTGTGATGATGCTACCGGCAGCTCCACTGATCGTCTGCCACGCGTTTGACCATCCTGCGCCTCCGTTAAGGCCAACTAAGTTGTTGCTGCCCGCTGTATAATTAAAGCCCTCGTAGGCCAGCAGGTAACGGATGTCAGTCGGACGGAAGGTAATCTGAGCCACCGTGCTTGTGATGCTGGCACCACCGCTCTCCGCTACGATATAATAGCCCCCTGCAGCAGCAGTTTGCAGGTCCGAAAGCGGAAGATCTGTGCCCGTCGCTCCGGGCACCGGGTCGTTGCCGTGGTACCACTGGTACGTCAGCGGTTGATCGCTCACCGCCGAAGCTGACAAAATGATGGAGTCACCCACCAGCACGCTCTGACTAATTGGATTGGAAATCCATCCCGGCGGTCCGCCAATCACGTCCTCCCACGTGGTTCCAATCCGGATTTCGTCATGCAAGGCAATAGTCCCATTGTTGAACGCTCCGATGGAAATGCCGTTAAAGGACATATCCGCTTGGTACGGCGCAACCAGCGCAGGCGTATTCGCAGATTCTCCGGCTCCCGTTGGGTTACGGTAGACAGTGATCGTGTCATTGCCTTCCAGATAATCAATGCGCACCACGTACAGGTTCACGGCGGTGTCACCCTCACCAATAATCGTCTGGATGCCATTGGGCGCCCGCAATTGTACGTAAGCTCCGGTGAGCCCGCCAATACCTCCAATGCGACCTGAGTCGCCCATACGGGCTGAATCCGTCTGGCTGCCGTTTAGATCACGCTTAAACTCAAACTCGAAGTATGAGATCGGAGCGTCGGGCCCTGCGCATTGTTGCATGAAGCTGATGTATATCGTGGTGCCGTCCGCGCCAATCTGGTTTAGGGCGTTTAGATACCCACGCGAGGCGAATGGCCCGCTGAACGAACAATCCAACCAGCGCCCACTCCGGGACCCGTTCCGGATAAAAAGTGCATTACCCATGGATCGGGCATCGTAACCCGGAGGAGAGTTTATGTCGGCCACCATGCTTCCCCCTGCGGATAGAGGTTGAATGCTGCCAGCCGGGAGGGAAACCGCTTGCCAAGGCCCTGCCCAACCCGCGCCCCCGTTCATGCCGGCGGAATTGAAAATCCCTTCGGGATAGTCGAAACCTTCATAGGCCAACAGGTCTGCTCGAGCCGATGTCGTTGCCGTCAGACCAACCAACAATGTGAGGATTGTTTTTTTCATACTGTTTTTGTTTTTAATTACCGGGCCGTATTGCTGCGAACCTAGTGTGCTCGAGTTCTTGTCCCCACAATGAACCTTGACATCAGAATGTGGCAGGGAAATATTCAACCTTACTGCTGAAAGTTGTCAGGACAGATTGCGAACCTGTCAAACATGCCGAACCAAGCCAAACATCGAGATGTCTCCCGCCAGTTGCGCGAGGCGATAGTCACCGGTCGCTATAGTCGCGGTAGCCGCCTGCCCAGCGAACCGCAACTGGCCCAAAAGTTTGGGGTTTCGCGGCCCACCGTCGCCAGAGCCATGCTTGATCTGCAGGCCGACCGGCTGATCGAACGACGGCCCGGGTCTGGAACCTACGTGCTTTCAGACGGACCTGACTCATTTCCGGCGATACGGTTGTTGGGACTATTCGTGACCGGGCTGAGAACGGGAGAAATCTTCGAGCCCATTTGCGGCGAATTGGCCAGCCTGGCGCGCTCCGCCGAATACGGCGTGCTTTGGGGAGGCTCCGCGTTTCCCAGCCAGGATATTGACGCCAGCATCAGTCACGCGGAAGAAATCTGCCAGCAGTTCATTGCCCGTAGAGTCAGCGGCGTATTTTTTGGGCCGTATGAACTGGTGCGGCAATGTGCCGATGCTAACCGCCGGTTGGCAGAATCACTCCAGAAAGCCGGCATCCCCGTCGTGCTGCTGGATGGTGACCTGCAACCATTCCCCAACCGCAGCGATTTCGACTTGGTGGGAATTGACAATGTGGCGGGAGGCTTTCTCCTCGCCAATCATCTGATTAAACTGGGGTGTCAGCGAATCTCGTTTGTGGCCCGCCCGCTGTCCGCCCAGACGATAGATGCGCGTATCGCCGGCGTGCGTGAAGCCTTAATCCGCCATGGCATCGAATTGACGCCAGACCGGGTGTGTTTCGGCGACCCGTCCGATCTGAAATTTGTGCGACAGCTTGTTTCCGGCAGGCAGACCGATGCTTTCGTCTGTGCCAACGATTATACGGCCTCCATCCTGATCCGTTCGTTGGAGTCGCAAGGGCATCGCGTGCCGCGCGATTTTCGGGTGGTGGGGTTTGACGACATCAAGTACGCCACTCTTGTTTCAGTGCCGCTAACCACCATACATCAACCTTGTCGTGACATCGCGCTGACCGCCTTCATGGCCATGCGCCAACGCATTGCCGAACCGACGCTCCCGGCGCGAAGTTTTGTGCTCACGCCCACACTGGTGGTACGAGAATCCTGCGGTGCCTACTTGCCGCGCACCCCCACCGCAAAAAAACGCAAAAACTGAGTGGAACTTCTCCCGGCCGGTATCTGAAGCGACAGTCACCGATAATTGCATCCCAGCTAACAGCGGCTAAGTATCGCAGTATCTGGAACATTTGAAGTGCAGTCCTTCATCGTGACTGCTGCCGCTCAGGCTTCACAAAAAAAACGTATGTGGAGGTGCGTGGGGGGGTGTAAATAATGCTGTACTGAATCATCAGTTCGTCGTTCGACGCGTCGTCGTCGTGCTTGTTGATGATGCAATTATGGCTGTAACCGTCGGGATGCCGCTTGTCCCCACTCACAATCACCCCACTCTTCCAACGAATACCGTCGTCGGATTGGTAAATGACAAACCGACCACTGCCATCCCCGCTGTGCCCTGACCTTCCGTGGAGGTAGTACTTACCGTCAATGCTCGCCAGTTCGGGATCGCGTATCTTCTTGTCGAGATATGCCTTTTGCTGCTCACCCCACGTGCGGCCAGCATCCTGGCTAATACAGTAGTAGAAGTGGTTCTCGTCCTGAGTGACGTACGCTCCCGCCAGCAGTCGCCCATCCTTCATGAAGCACATGGCACCGTACCATGCGTCCTTCTGCAGGGGTAGTGTGCTGCTCTTACGCCACGCCTGCCCCTCATCGGTGCTAACATAAAACTCGTGATAGCCATTCAAGCAGTCGAACAGGACATAGTTCGCGCCACCCGACACCGCCACCGCAGCCGGGTAGCCGATGGCCTCACTTGCTACTGGCGCAGGATCGGTCCAGGTTGCCCCATTATCATGACTTCGCATGACGCTATTGCCTACTCTCTCCCCGTTCGCGAAATCGGTGAGAACCAGTACAGCAGTACCTTTCTCCGTCACAAGCCCCTCTTCGATCCACACCGGACGCTTTGGGTCTTTCTCATAAGCCTGACGAGAGTAAGGAAAGGGATGGTATTTATCCCACGTCTTGCCTCCGTTTTTGCTGAACGCGTACTCGCTCCAGCCGTCCACGTTGTGAGAACTGGTGTTTGCGTAGAATGCCACTATTGTTCCGTTGGCATACTCCATGCAAACCGGACCACCATGAGAACAGCGCAAGCGTCCGTTGGACGGGTCGCGGAAATCCGCGATGACGTCGCCGAAAACGTCGTCACCAAGGGTGGCTATAGAATTATGAGCGTAAATAAGCGCCCCCTCGAAACCCTCCCGATCTTCGCTAACCTGTCGCTCTGGAGATTCCATTTGCTGCTCGAGCGTTGGCTTTTCCCTGCCACGATCCGCGACTGCTACTTTCGCCAGATAGATGCTCGTCTTGTCTTCATGGCTGGAGTAATAGCTCATCCACAAGACCCCGTCGTGCCAGACCAAACCAGGATAGCTGGTGTCCCCGCCAGAGGGCAGATCCAGCGCCGGAGTCAGCCGTCCCGCGTTGGGATCAGCCCACCACAATCGGGTGATCCGGCTTTTCGCATAGTGCCGGCCCGCCGCGAGCCATCTGCCGTCGGGCAATTGAATCAACGCCGGGCCACCGACAGGCACCCCCGTTTTGTTCCAATTCCAATCAGTGTAGGGCGGCTTCGAAGTGCCGAGAAATGCCGGACCACTGGGCCGCAGCAGGCAATAAGCAACGTCATCCTTGTCGAACACAATCGAGGTTTCGTTGGGATAATTGGTGATGCCAAGATTCGCCACCAGCGGCTGGAAGCTCCGGCCATCCGTGCTGCGGTAAAGCCGGATTTGGTTGTTTTTGGATGTGTTGTAGCCAATCGAGTAGCAAACGCCCTTGTGCCAGGTCGCCGACCACAGCCAGAAGTCCGGATCGCCTACGGTGACCGGTTTCGTCCAATTAATGCCGTCCTTGCTGAATTGCGTCGCCGAGTGGAATTTGTTGGCGCCATTCACGATCACCGCGCGACCCGTGATGAGCATCAGTTCATTCGCCGGCGTTACCGACAAATGCGGATCGCGTACATCAAAACTGTCGTCACTCAATAGCGCCACGGACTCCCAGCGCTCACCGTCGTCCGACGCGATCACGCGCGCGCGGCCGGGACCGCCATCCACCGCATGGGTTCTGGCTTCGCGAAACGTGCAATACCATTTCCCGTTGAACCGGATGAGGCTCGTGAACGCGTTGTGCGGGGCGTCGTTCCAAATGCGCTTTACCGAAAGCAGTTTTAATTCGCCAGGCGCAGGAGTTTGACTCTGTGCAGAGCCAACGAGCAACGTGACACCGGCGAGAATACCGAAGCAGCCAAAGAGCCACGATCTGTTCGTGAGAGCACTGGAAGATTTCGTTTCTGGGGAGGCCATGGTTTGAAGGCACGAGGCCGGATGGAGGCGCTCCAGCAATCGTGAATGATGAAGTAGTGAGGTCATAGGCTCAGGGTTCGAATCGGAGGGAATAGAGGTCCGCGTCTTTCATCACGACCCGCAAGCGGACCACTTCACCTGCCAATCGCGACACATCCGCGCCCGTCTTCCACCGTACGACGCGTGCAATGTCATCACCGATTTGTTCACTCGCTTCGGCCAGGGCGAAACCGGGCAACGCTTTTCCGTTGGCGTCCTGCAATTCCACTTTCAAGCTGCCGGCGGCGCTGGTGGCGAAGTTCACGACCAGTTCGCGCCCCCCGAATTTCAGCGGCTTCGTCAGCAGCTCACCGCCACGATACGGTGCGTTGACGGAGGCAAAGCCGTCTGTGCGCAGCGTATAGCGGATGATATGAGCATCGCGCTGCGCATAGTGCGCCTGTTTGTAGAGCGACATTTCGGTTGGCCCGGTGGGCACGACGCCCAATGCGGTCATGCCCGCGCGCGACGCCCAGTTCCCAAGATCCGGGCCGGGACGGATAAACGCCTCCATGAACGTGCGCGTGTAACGATTCCCGCCGCGGCTGCTCATGAAGACCGCGTCCGCACAATCGCTGGCGTAGCCCTTGTTCACGCCCAGCGCGGCAGCCTGTTCGTCCGTGAGCGCCTTGCGCCCCGGCAGAAAGCGCATGGGAGTGGCGACGTAAAGATGCGGTGCGCGGAAATAAGGGTCCGTCTGACTGGTGTAAAGATGCTCGCGCGGCGTGTCGCCAAACGTCATTTCCACTGGCGCGGACCAGTCGAGAAAGTTGGTGGACGTGCTGCGGCTGATGGTGCGATAGCCGCGAAAATCTCCGCCGGTCCACGTGCGGAAATAAGCCACGTAGCAATTCTCCGACTCCGACCAAAACGCGACGTTTTGCGAGTCGAACGCGCCTTGCTTCAGCACGGGTGCGTCGCGCAATTTCCGCCAGCGCAAGCCGTCGCCGGAAGCAAATGCCACCAATCCACTGTGCGTAGTGCCGGCCAGGGCTTTGAACTTTTCGGAAGCCGGAATGCCGGGCCGTGTATCGAGCAACGGCGAGAAGTTGTGCGAGAACGGCGCGGCATGGGCGAGCACGACGTTGTTGCTGCGCGTGCCGAAGAGTTCGAACAAACCCAGGTCCGGCTTGGTCCACGCGATGCCGTCTTTGCTTTCGGCGTAAGCGGTACATTCATTGGTTGAACCGTCGCGCCCGGCGGTGGCCAACCCGCGATAATACAGCCGGTAACGGTCATCATTCTTGATGACCGTGAAGTAACCGCTGAAGCCGCCTTCCCAGGGACGATCAAGCCGCAAGACCACACCGGCGGGCTGCGGCTCGTGAAGTTTCAATTGGGTGCCCTCCAGCCGGTCAATCAGCCAGTCATCCACAAACAATTCCAGCCGGGAGCCGATTTCGCGGACTTCCGGCGGCGCGGTTGATGAACTGGCATTCTGTGCGCCAATGAGGTCTGTCCGCGCACCGATCACGATGCTCGTGCCGATCAAGATTGTCAGGATTCCTTTTTTCATGCTCGTTTCAGTCTTGTCACATGCGCCGCACACCGCTGCTGTTTTGGTTTGAATTTCGAACGAGTTTCGTCGCGTGTCCCAAGGATCACAATATCGGTTTGCTTGTGCCTTGAGGGTACAGCCTGTGCATTCCAATAATCCGCAAGCGCGCTTAAGTATTTGTAGCAACGCCGCGAAATGATGGCACGACCAGTTTTGCACGATTGATATTCCTTTTCCCTATAATTCACTGCGCCGACGTCCGGGCCGCCTGCTCTTTTTGCGGCCGCAGGGCATGAGTCAGTTCAAACAGTGGTTCAGCGGCGAGAGTTACGGGCGCAAGCAATACCAGCGGTTCCATCAAGGCGGCGCCAGGAAAGGGACTGCTGGACGCGAAATGCCATCCATCATCATCAGTCCAGATGAACATACCAGCGGGGCCGGCGTGTTTGGCCAGACGGTTCCACGATGGCAACGACGGCGCATTGAAAGAAACCGCGCGGGCCGCCGTTCGATATAATTCATCAATCGCAAACCACGCCAGTCGCGGCAGGGAAGCGCTCTGGCGCAGATCAGCATACCAAATGCTTCCCGCCGCCTCGGCGTCCAATCGCTTTCGCATCGCTTGGAATTCGGCTTGATCGAGAATGGAAGGCCCGGCCTTGCGGATCGAGTCGCAGGCGGCCATCACGGCTTCAATCCGACGGCTCACGATCAGATAGTTTTCGCAGACACCCAGAACGACGGCCGAGCCAGATAGTTCGATCCGCCACATCGTCAGTCCGGCGGAATCCAATTGCCGGGCATGCACGCCCGGTTGCGCGGATGCGGGGTCGGACTTGAGCAGCGTCAGCACCGGAGGCAGCCACGTTCTGAACTCGCCCGCGTCGCGCAACACATTCACAAACACCAATCCGTCAAGGCTGCGGCCTCCGACGTTTTGATCACAATAATACGCCCACTGACCACCCAATGCCTGGGTCAGTTTCATCCGTGGGTCGGCGCCGAGGAGGGCTTTGGCCAGGCGATTGCCTTCGTCCAACCGGATTGCGGCGGATGAATCCACCTGTTTTAAGAATCCCTCCAACGCGGGCACGCCAACGTCTGGTCGGACCTGGAATGCGCCCGCCAAGGACGCGGTCGCTGGCACTGCTTGTAGTAATTCGGCCACGATTGGGCGCGTATCGAACAACCGAGCCATGCCCTGCCGTGGAGCGGACGCCAGGAACTTTCCTTTCGCCACCCATTGCCCGTCCTCGAAGCCGGCGCTCCAAAAGAAGCCATCCACCTGATCCAACGCCAGCGATTCCTTGCCTGCGCGCCATTGCCCGACGGCAAGCGCCGCGAGACGCGGAAGCGCCTGGGCGCTTTGCTCGGCGACTTCAGGCAGCCGGGCCACGTTCACGTACCCCCAGACCGCGGGGGTGTTTGTGTAAGTGCTTGTTAGAGACTTGAAGTCGGGCAGATCAGCCAGCGCTTTTTCTGAGAGTGATGTGTCTCCCAAACTCACTCGCACGATTCCGTTGCTGCTTTGCACGCGAATTGGCAAATTCAGATCGCGCCCAAGCTGATCAAGGAAACCCAGCCGCGCCACCAACGCGTCTGCGTCGTCACGCACCCTGGAGATGAACCCCAGCCGGGGATAAGGCAGGCCATCCTTTTCGCGGACCATGCCCGCAAAGTAGAATCCGGTGGGGTAGTCGCGCAAACCGAGCGCCAGCTTCCAAAGCCCTTGCATCTGCCTGGCCATCCGCGGATTTTCCGAGTTCACGTAACTCAAAATCAGCGGCAGAACCTGGCGAATGATGTTTGCCGCCGGCTCGTCGGTCCCCCGATTTGAATGCAACCGCGCGACTTGCTCGCGAACCGCGTCCATGCCACTCCACCCAACGTAAACCAGCGTATCAGCGGGAATCTGACAAGCCAGCGGAAGGGCCTCCACGGAAGCAAGCTGGCCATCATCCTGGGACGAAGCGACCGTTTGCTCGCGGGCAACTCCTGCGGACACGGAGGATTGTTTCATCAGAGCCAATGCAGCCAACCAACAAACCGACAGGTGAATAAACTTTGTCATCCTATGCCTCCGCGTTGTAATGCGGGGTGATGTGGGGTGAAGCGGCAAACCTGGATCGCGCGCGGAAAACATCCTTGTTGCCTTCGCCCTGCGTTTGACCTTGCTCAAGGCCGGCAACAGCATCACCGGGAGAATCGCAATGATGGCAATCACCACCAGCAACCCGATCAAGGTGAAACCGTCTGACGGACGGTTGTTGTGCTCAGTCCTCATATCATCAGGTCAAGTTGGATTGGCAGATCATGCTTTCAGGGAGAGTTCATTCAGTCGCCTTGCGCGATGCATCCAATGGAGTTGCGGTTGCTGCCTTTGTCGGGCCGCAGTCGAACTGTCCGTTCAGATTCGGTCCGCCCGCAGCAGTAAACCCCATGCTGGCGCCATTGTCCGATTGACTGACCCAAAACGAATAGAGGCTGCCTCGCTTGAGAGTAAAGCGGAACCTGACCGGCTTTCCGGCCAGCGCCGAGATATTCTCAACCCCTCGCCAACGCGCCAAGGCCAAGGTTGAGTCGGTCGTCATCGGAATGCTGTTATCGAGTGTAAACGGCGGGATGATTTGCTTGTCTTCATCCAACGCCTCGACGCGCAACTCTCCAGCCGCCGTGGCGGCGTTCAAGAACAGGTGATTTCCGGTGAACTTCACCGGGCGAGTGGTCAGTGTGCCGGTTGTGTCCGTTTCCATGGAGGCAAATCCATCGCGGCGCAGGATGGCGAGACCGGTGCCGCCACCGGCATCCCGTCTTACCGCCGACCCGGTGCGACCGCTGACGTAGAAGTAGAGGTTGCTTCCGACAATCAAACAACAACCACCCGCCGACTGCACGTTGCCCCAATTCCAATCTCCATTTCTTTCCGAAACTGGAATGAATGGCTGCCGCCACGGACGATCCCAATGAAAACCGTCGCGGCTGAATCCTACGAAAATGGAGTTTGGCTTGGGCCTGCCAGTTGGAATGTTGCTGTCGCCGGGCCAGAGGGTGAACAGGCCGAGCAAGATGCTCTCATAGCCCACGGCGTCTAGGTTGTAGAGTTGCGGCGTCACGTTCAAATCGTCACGCAACGGGTCCAACCGGTCGGATGCAATCCACAAAATGGGTTCGTCGGCGCGCGTCCAGTGAGGACCCTCAACCAGATCGGTCACCTCCCAGTAACGGCGCGAGCGCGCGCTTTTCCACACGGTCTTGAGGCTGTAGCTCCAGACTTTGCGTATGGGATTATAAAAGACCGTCGTCCGGTCTTCGGCCGGTCCCGTCCTCAAAGCCGGAAGCCCCCAGTGGATTCCGTCAGCAGAAAAATGCACGGACAATCCCCAAGTCTTTCCGTCGTAGTGCGAGCGAAACATCTTGTACCGGCGCCGGGCGTCAGGCTCCCGAGAATCCAGCCAGACGGTCGAAGAATCACGCTTGTCCGGCTGCACAACATTGGTTTCCGGCTTGACGTCGAGCGACGGTTTTTCCCATTCCAAACCATCCTTCGAAGTCGCATAGCTCGTGGAATGCGCATAGCCGCTCATATACCACATTTTAAAAAGTCGGTCGTGGTCGTCGTACCAGACGCCGTCGCTGAATGGCATCGCCATTGGCCCTGCGCCTTCGAGTTCCCAAGGTTTGTCCGGTTTCAGCACCGGATTGTTGGTATAGAACTCGACGGCGTGAAACACGCGCTTCAAGGTGGTGCTTTCAATCAGAAAATCGTCCACAAAGAGCTGACGGCCCACGTCAATCGGAACAACCGGCGGTCGTTCGGTCAGATAGGGAACCAACATCGGTTCGCGACCGCGAAAGGTGGAAGTCGGCGGCGATACAAAACGCTGGATGCCGTTGAAGAGCAAAACCGGGGAATCCGAAGCCGACGGTTCGGCATCAATAAAGTTGGCCGGCAATACCGCAAGAATTACAGCCAACAAGGCGAGTGACCGCCGAACCCGGCACGATGCCGCTGCCGGGATGCACAAAGAGGCGTCTGCGCTTATGGTCATTCCTGGCATCTCAAGCATCCGAAGACAGCGCTTCAACAAACCAACCGACAGGAGAAACGATTTAGAAGCATTCTCACAATTGCGTTTTCCGGGTAGCCGCCGGCGTGAGGCGGCGGAAAGCCTCGAAAAAATGCCCCCATTCATTTCGTTACATCGGTGGCTACGAATTTTGAAACCAACTCCAGTCAAGTCATGCCTCCGCGTTGTAATGCGTGGTAATGTCGCATGGAACTGCAAAGCCTGATCGCGGGTGAAAACATCCTTGTCATCTGAAACCGGCGCTCTTCTGGTGTCCCCATCCTGACCTCACCGGGCGTTGATCAACTCGTAATCCTCATTCGCGAGGTGTTGGGTGGGCGCCCGCGCCGTCGGGGCGCGCATGATGGCGCTATTCACATGGCCATCGGCGAACCCCAGGTTCAGATTGTATCCGTCGCGCTCGCCATGGATCTGGGTATGGCGAAAGTGAACCGGCGACGAGCCGATTGTGTAGTACTCGGGAAAGACAATGGTGAAATCGCCGCCCATGGCCAACCGCGAAGGCCGGTAGATCTGGCTGAGGTTGGCGTTGAACAAATTGACCCGGGCATTGACCGCCAGGGTGGGATGGGCTGGCTGGCTGGCATCATAGAGGAACGCGTTGTACAAGTAACTGCTGCCATAACGGTCAAAGAAACTGACTCCGTTATCCAGACCCGAGCCGGCGCCGGGCCGGTAACCCTTGCGATCCAAGGGACATTCGGCAACGGCCTGGCCAAGATACGACTCGAGAATTCGCGGGTTGTTGTCAGGCAGTCCCCACAAGTTGCTGGTGCGCTTGCCGAAGATATAGGCGCGATTATTCCAAGCCAGACTTTCGGGGTTGGCCTTGGTTGCACTGGAAGTATAGCTCGGAAAAAGGTCGTTATGGTCCGAGGTGTAAGTGGTGGCGGCAATGGCGAGTTGGCGCAGGGCTGAACTGCATTGCGTCGTCATGGCCCTGCGTTTGGCCTTGCTCAGAGCCGGCAACAGCATCGCGGCGAGGATGGCAATGATGGCAATCACCACCAGCAACTCGATCAGGGTAAAACCGCCTGACGGGCGGTCGCTGTACTCAGTTGTCATATCATCCGGCCAAACCTAACACGCAAATCACGCTTTCGGAGGAGGATTATTCAGACGGCTTGCGAGTTTGCCGGTTTGGGCGATAGCTGCCCGCCCAAACCGGCCTCAACCCACCGCAATGCCTCAAGGATTAACGAGCCGGAAAAACAGGTTGCCCGGCCCGATGACCACGCTCGCCGGACTTGATTGGCCGTTCGGCACATCGGTCCAGCCTGCGGGATTCGCTGCGTCGGGATTCTGCTGCAAAATGAATCCTGGAGCGGTCCAGGACAACACGAGCGTATCGCCGTCCTGCATGAATTCGAGCAGTGGCGATTCGATTACCGGCTGGAGCGGCACGGTTTGCACGGTGATCTCGTCAATGTAATAGACCGTGCTGGCAATCGCGGTCCCGAAGAACAGCCGGTCAATGATGTTGTCCGGCGTGCCGAAAGGCGCAATCGCCATCCACTCGCCGTCATTGACCCGGCCCCGCGCGGTGGTTCCGTTCCACTCCAGATTGAACTTGTTCCACTGGTTGGGCGGCACCGCCAGGCCCGGTCCATTCCACACCCCGTTGTAAGAACGCCAGCCCACAAAATCCCAGCCGGCAGTGTCCCACGCGGCCAGTTTTCCGATGCCGTTCCAAAGAAGCTGGGTGGTATTGTTGACGGCGCTACCGCGGGCCAGGCCGACGGCGGCAACATTGTTGTCGCCACCCGGAGTCCACAAATAGAACTCGATGTCCAGTCCGGTTTCCCCGGCCCGGATCTGGCGGCTTCCGAACAGCGCGCTCAAGGTAGGAGTCCCGCCCGAGGCGAGACGATCAATCGCCAGGTAGTTGTTTCCTTGGAACGCTGCGTCCGGACCACCAGTGAACGGGCCGGTCATTACTTCCACAAAGAATGAGGTGGAGGCGTAAGTGCCGACTTCCGGATCGTCCGCATTTGGGGGACCGGCCACCGGGCTGTTTTCAAATCCGTCACGGAACAGAACAAGTGGCAGCACCGGCAGGAGACCGGTTTCATACCGGGCCACCGCCCAGCGCGTCTCGGCCAGACCGCTGCCCGTTGAGAGGGCGTCGCCAAACACGAAACGTGGCGCCGCTCCAGTGCCGTCCAGAACATCGCTGCGGAGCAATGGGTCCGGAGTAAGGTTGATACCATTCACATAAACTCGCACACCGCCTGCGCCTCCTCCCGCGATCGGGTCAAACAGGATTTGGTAGGTGTTATATTCCGTTGGATTGACCGGTTGTGTTGTATCCAGCCGGGTTTCACCGCCAGGCGTCAGGATATACACGCCCGCGGGAGGCAGACTGCCGCCACCAATACTCAGGCGGATGGACCAGATGCTTTGACCGTCATAAACGGTGATCTGCGCATCGCTTGTGGAAGACTGACTGACCACCCTGCCCCGCGCCGTGGCGGTCCAACCGCGCGGATCCATCAGATGATCGAGCAGCAGCGGCAGGGCATAGTGCGCCTGTTGACTGGTGCTGGTCCCAATCCTCCAGTATTTTTCGTCGTCCTCGCCGCTGCCCACCGTAGGGATGCCATCGGCCACCAACTCGAAACCACTGGCGGTGGGGTCATCATTGCCGGACGATTCCACAAATGCAGGTTCCGGCACCGAACTCAGCCAGGCGCGAATATCATCCAGATAGTACACCGTGCCGCCGCCGCCACTCCGGGAATGGACGCCTTGAATCGTGCTCACGGGCGGCACTCGCACGGCACCAACGCCATCGGCGGTACGAACCACTACTTGATCACCGCCCAACACGTATTCCACTTCAAACTTCATCCATTGGCCCGGCGTATGGAACAAGCCGGTATCAATGTGCGACGTGCCGTCATAAACCGTGATCTTATAGCCCTCGGCCGCACCCCAGAATGTTACCTGATAGAAGATGGTAGCCGTTCCGTTATGCATCATGAATTGCGGCAAACCAGCTTCCCAGTTGATCCACGCCTCCACGTGGATGCGGTCCCGATTTGCCGCCGTGGCGGTCGAGGTGAACAACGGATAAACGAAGTCCAGCCGGGTGCCGCTGGCGGGCCGGTCCAAATACAGATGCTTCGTGCCGCTTCTTGCCGCAGGTTGGTCGGTATCAGTTACGACGGCGGCCGTCCCGGTCGCGAGATACGAACCGACCTGTGCCGGACCGGGCACCACGCCCACGGTGCCCGCCTCAAAATCATCGCCAAACACCTGCCAGCGAACCGACGGAGGAATGGGACTGCGCGCTGCCGGATGGGCACCGGATTCGAACCGGACCTCAGCCCAACGGGTTAGGGAAGGCGCGCCCGAGGCAGTGCTGTTATCGCCGAAGTGGACCTGGGGCGAAAGCGATCCGGCTTCCGGAACTTCGGCGCGGGTGATCGGTTGGGCGGTCAAGTTGAAGCCATTGACGTACACCCGCACTCCGCCGCGTTCCTCATCGGCGACTGGATCAAAAATCATCTGGCAGGTGTTGTAGTCGGATGGAACCACCGGTGTGTCCGCACTGTCCAACCGTTGCAGGCCAGAAGGCGTGCGCAGGTAGAGTCCGCGTTCGGGCAACCCCACCGCACCGGAACTCAACTGCAAGCTCCAGGCGCTTTCGGAATCCACCACAGTGAGTTCAGCGTCCGCAGGGTTGCCGTCCACCAAGCGCACAATCGCCGTCGCAGTCCATCCAGCGGGAGCAACGAAATAGTTCTGAGCCACGGCGGCTTGATAAGCCGCCCGGCCATTGGCAGCCGCCTCAATCTGCCAATGCGCAATGCCATCGTCGCCCGGGCCGGTGACAGTGGTCCCTTCGGCGTCGAGGACAAAACCGTTCCCGGTCGGGTTTTCACTGCCGGAAGTGACGATGGCGGGCAACTCGGGAAACGGGGTGGCCACGACCGTGATTTCATCCAGAAAATACACTGTGCCGGCGATCAGTGTGGAGAAGAAGACCCGGTCCACCAGATTGCCAGGCGAACCGAAGCGTCCGATAGGCATCGGGGCGCCGTCGTTGACTTTTCCGGTAGCCTTAAGCCCATCCCAATGAATCTGGATTTTATTCCAAGCCTCGGAAACCAGCGGCGTTCCTGGACCGTGCCATTGTCCATCGTAATAACGCCAGCCCAGAAAATCCCAGCCTTCCGCCACCCAGGCATCCGATTGTCCAAATCCGTTCCAGATGAGTTGCGTGGCGCTATCAATCGCGGTGCCGCGGGAAAGGCTGGCCACGGCTCCGTTATTGGGTGCGTCAGCCACCCACAGATGAAACTCAATGTCGAGCCTGGCGCTGTTGGCAGCCAGTGCGCCCCCTTCAAACAGGGCACTGAGCGTGGGTGCGCCTCCTTTCGTGCGATCAATCATGGCATACTGCTCCCCCGCATAAGCTCCCGCCGGACCGCCATCAACGGGGCCGTGCAGCACTTGGACGAAAGTGGAGGCGGCAGCGTAACTGCCCACATCGGGATCGTCCGCAGCCGGCGGGGGCGTGTTAACCGTTTGAATCCACAGCGCGCCTTGCCCCAGCCGGGCTAGAGCGGAGTCAGTGACCACGGATACCCTGCGATAGACAATGCCGTTCTGGGCGTCATCCGAAGTGAACTTGTCAGTGATGGTTTCGCCGCTGTCCCCCTCGAAGTCATAATAGACCGCCAATTCACCTTCTGCGGGGGTAATGAGTCCCACGGCGCTCTGGGTAACCAAAGCTTGAATCTCCGCCGCACTTAAGGCGCGTCCCAGAACCAAAACATTATCCACGTAGCCAATGAGCTGCTCATTGGCAGTGCCACCGGTGTCATGAGGGTCTTCGCCAACGCGCAGGTTTTGGGTCATTTCCACCGGGCCGCCTCCGGCGAACCCCGTAGCGACCGAAACTCCGTTGAAGTAAATCGTCACCTGGCCGTTGTCGTAGGTGACGGCATAATGATGGTAGCCGGGATCGCTCATGCCCGCCGGCGGCGATGGTGTGACGGTGACGACGTTGTTGATGATGGCTCGGATGCCAGAAATCGAGGTGCCACGCGGGTCCATATCGAGAATCAGGCGGTCGGCCATGACACCACCCGAGCCCCGGTAACTGCTGAAGATGCGGGTGAAATCAGCCGGCACTTCCCGGTTGTCCACGTGGATGGCCAGCGTGAACGCGGACCCGAGGGACATCGTGCCCGGGATTTCCAGCGTGCTGAAGGGTGGCATGGCCTGGGCCGGCGGACCCGCTTCGCTGTTTTCGAAGCCGTCGTGGAACAGCACGACCGGGTCGGGGTTGGGTTGTGCTGAGGCGGGGCCGAAGGGGGAGCAGACGGCAACTGCGGCAGCAAGGAGAAACAAGTGACGGGCAGTGATCATACGCTTCATAAAGATTGGGTTTTTTATTCGCCAAATAACCACGGTGAACGATGCCACCTTACGCTTGCGAGCGCGTCACCCAAAAGCAGTTTTTACTTGCCTCTTTTGGGTACATGTTGTCCCCCGCGATTCTCCCGGGTACGTGATGTTTCAGGGCAACCCCTCAGCCGAGCGTCCGACCCTTGATGAAAGTGGGCATGATTGTGTAATCTTTGATTTGCGCATCGCCCTGCACGATTCCCATCACCACGCGCGAGATCTTCGAGGCCAGGGCCTGGTGACTGTGAGAGTAACGCGCAACACTTGGAACCATGTCTTCCAGGAAGGAATCGTCGTCTCGCGAAATCAGCACCACGTCCCGGGGCACACGCACGCCGGCGTTTAACAGATGACCCAATACCGTCAGCACATGCCGGGCCCTTGAAATCAGAAAGGCCGTGGGAGGCTGCGGCCGGGACAGCAGATGATCGACCCGCGCACAAATGTTCGCCACGCTGCCGTCGTGCTCCTGCACGCTCCCGAGGACATCGGGCACTTTGGTTTCAGCCACCGCCTCGCGGAAGCTGGACATGGTGATCAGGTCGCCGGCCGGGCCAGGCGCCGGCGTTAACAACACCAATCTGCGGTGGCCGCGCGAAATAAACTGGTTTACAGCGTGATGACACACCGCCGCGTAGTCCCGGTCCACCGCTGGCAGGCGGATGCCCTCGTAACACGAACCAATCACGACGCAGGGCAGTTCCCGTGCGGCAAACCACTGTTGCATGGGCTGGGTGGGCCCGAACAAGACCCAGCCCGCTGGACGCAGCGTTTTGCTCAGACTCTCCAATCCGTGGGTGCCTCCACCCCGGTAAGGCGCCCGGCTTACATGCGTCTCCAACACATAACCGGCCTCAGTCAAGTGTTCACGCAAGCGGTTGATGAGATATATGGCCAGCGGATTGAGCGATTCCGGCGGCAAGGGCAGCAGAGTCAACACCCGGTTGCTTGCGGATGCCCCGGGTGCGGTGCGGCGGTTGACAATCCTGCGCCGTTGCCCCTGGCTGCACTTGATCAACCCCCTTCGACTCAGTTGTCTCAACGCCGCGCGCAGCGTCTTCCGGCTCACGTGGAGTTGCGCACACAATTCGTGTTCGCCGGGCAGCCAGGACGCCCACCGGCCCGATTCAATCTCCTCGACCAGTACGGCGGCGGTCTGCGCCACCAACGACACCTTTTGAGGTAAGCGGTTCATTTGGTTTCTCAAGCGAGGAACAGTCGGGACCATAATTTGAGCCTTCCACGTTGCCACGCCAGGATTGCGCTCCAGCAAGGAACATGTCTCCGCAAGAGGCAAGTGAAAACTGCTTTCGGCGAGACTGAACAAAGCGCAAGCTGCCTTCGTTGCCATAAGAAACACCATGAAAGCACTTCGCCATTTCAGCGCCGGGTTTACCCTCATTGAATTGCTCGTGGTCATCGCCATTATCGCCATCCTGGCGGGGATGCTCCTGCCCGCGCTCTCCCGCGCCAAGCAGGCGTCCCACCAAGCCGCGTGTTCTTCCAATCTACGCCAAATGGGCATCTCCATTCAGATTTACGCCTTGGATCGCAACGATCACATGCCGAGTCTCTGGGAGCGGCCCATTAGCGCGGCTCCGGTGCCGGGTGCGGCTGGCCGGGGTCGCGGCTACACCATGTTCGGCCTGCTCCTGAGCCAGACACGGATTCCCATGACCGCCTTTCGTTGTCCCGCCGACCGCCGTCAGTACGAGTTGACCGAGGAAAATTTCTGGCAACTGCTTCCCACCCAGGTCAACCAGTGGGAAACCTTGGTTCCCTTTGACTACTCGGCCAACGCCGTCGGATACGCCCTCGCTCAACGGCGCGTTCCCTGGTCCCTGCCAGATCACGGCCCACTGCCCGCCTCCAACATTCGCCGCCCGGCCAATCTCTATCTGATTTGGGATGGTCACATACCCACGTGGAACATCGCCGGCGGTTATCAGTCACTCAAAACTTCCCTCGAAGGGTTCCAGACGAATCCCCAAAGCTGGGCTTACCATCTGCAAACTACTTTCCGTCACTCCGGCACCAAGGACCGCAAAAACCTCCGCCGCGGTCCCAATTCCGTGCTGGCTGATGGCCATGTCGAAGCCAAGGTTGATTTCTTAGGGCTCGAAGAGGACAACTTCAATCTGCCCCGGTAAGACGAGATGCCATCCATTCGTGGTGGAAAGGCGGAATGAAACTGACTACCCCATTGGAAAAAATGTCGCGGCGTGATACTGCCGCTCGCCGCTCATGCCGTGAATTTGATGCACCTCACCCTGCGGGCGGCTCTGGCATGTCTCAGATCGGAACCGACAATTCATCAGCACCAACTCCATGAAAACCAAGTTAGCCACATTACTGTTACTCACCATTGCGGCTCTGTCCGCCCAAGCCGCGACGAAACCTTCATCGCCGCAGCCGGTACTTGTTCAAGTCCAGCGAATCTGGGATCAAGCTCCGCATAACGCATTCACCGACCTGATTCGGTTCAAGGACCAATGGTTCTGTGTATTCCGGGAAGCCTCGACTCACGGCGTTGCCAAGGACGGGAAGATCCGCGTGATCACTTCAAGGGACGGTCGCACCTGGCAATCCGCCGCGCTGATTTCGTCGCCGGTGGCTGATCTGCGCGATCCGAAACTCGCGATCACTTCAGATTCACGACTGATGATCACGGGCGCAGGAGCGTTTCCACAACCGGGACCTTACTTGCATCAGTCGCTGGTCTGGTTTTCAAAAGATGGCCGGGAGTGGGACGGCCCCGTAGAGGTTGGCGACAAGGATGTTTGGTTATGGCGCGTGGAGTGGCATGGCGACACGGCATACGGAGTCGGCTACAGCACCCGGTCAGACCGACGATTCACCCGGTTCTACAAGAGCAAGGATGGTCGCAAATTTGACACGGTGGTCGAGTCGCTAGCTACCGAAGGGTATGCCAATGAAACGGGCATCATATTCGACCGCGACACCCTGCTCTGTCTCCTGCGGCGTGATTCGGGAACGGCCACGGCCCAACTCGGTCGGGCGGAACCGCCCTACACCCAGTGGACTTGGCAGGACCTGGGCATTCGCGTTGGCGGACCTGACATGCTGAAGTTGCCGGATGGCCGGATCGTAGCGGGCGGGAGGTTGTATGACGGCGGGGCGCGGACGGTCCTGTTCTGGCTGGATCCGGTTTCGGGCAAGTTGACAGAATTCCTGAAGCTGCCGTCCGGGGGTGATACCAGCTATCCCGGACTGGTCTGGCACGAGGACCGACTTTGGGTGAGTTACTATTCGTCGCATGAAGGCGGCAAATCCATGATCTACCTGGCGGAGGTAAATCTGGCCGGAAAGCCTGCCAGGGCAGACGCGTCCAAATCCGGCGAGCCGGTGAAGATCGGATCGCGGCTCGAACCGCTGTTGGATGATTATTTGATCGAGGACAGCAAGAACGCCGAGTTGCGGCTGCACAAACCGGCCCCGCGGGAAGTGGTGATCGTTCACGACGCGCCGTGGGAAGGGAACGTGTGCGCGTATCACACGGTCTTCAAGGACGGCGACCTTTACCGGATGTATTACCGGGGCGCGCATTACGAGATTGAGACGCGCAAGATCACGCATGAACTTGTTTGCTATGCGGAAAGCAAAGATGGCATCCACTGGTCCAAGCCGGAGTTAGGTCTCGTTGAGTTCAAGGGGTCCAAGCGGAATAATGTGATCTGGGGCGGAATCGGCGTGCATAATTTTGCACCGTTTAAGGACCTCAATCCCAGCGCCGCGCCGGAGGAAAAATATAAGGCGCTGGCCTCCGGTCGCGGGGGACTGTATGCATTTCGTTCGCCGGACGCCATCCGCTGGTCGCTCATGAGCGATAAGCCGGTCATCACCAAGGGGGCGTTCGATTCGCAAAACCTTGCTTTTTGGGACGTGACGCGGGAACGGTATGTGGATTTTCATCGCGGCTTCCGGCAGGGCGTGCGGGACATTATGACGGCGACCTCGTTAGATTTTCTGAAATGGACCGAGCCGGTCTGGCTCGAGTACCCGGAGTCGCCGGACGAGCATCTCTACACGAATCAAATTCTGCCGTATCACCGGGCGCCGCATATCTTTCTCGGTTTTCCCATGCGGTTTCTGCCACAACGCAAAGCAGCAACGCATCCGTTGCCGGGCATTTCGGACGGCGTGTTCATGAGCAGTCGCGACGGACTGTCTTTCAAACGCTGGGGCGAAGCCATTATTCGTCCGGGGTTGCAGGCCGACCGTTGGGTCAACCGCAACAACATGACCGCCTGGGGCCTGGTCGAAACTGCGTCTGACATTCCCGGAACGCCGCCGGAACTGTCGCTCTATTCCACGGAAGGTTACTACGCGGGCGACGCCGTCCGGCTGCGCCGCTTCACCTGGCGGTTGGATGGATTTGCTTCCATGCAGGCACCCTTGAGCGGCGGTGAGTTCACCACAAAACCCATCTTGTTCGAGGGCGAGCCGCGGAAAGCGTCGGGCAATGTCGAACTGGTTTTGAATTATTCCACCTCGGCTGCGGGCAGCGTCCAGTGCGAGTTGCTTGATGCCGCCGGAAAACCTTTGCCCGGATTTACGCTGGCCGATTCGAGCGCGATGTATGGCGACGCTATCGAGCAAACGGTTTCCTGGAAGGGTCAATCCGACCTGAAGCCGTTGGTCGGACAGCCGGTTCGCCTCCGGTTTGTCCTCAAAGACGCCGACCTGTTCGCGTTCCGCTTTCGCTGAACCGTCGGCTGGGATACAACATGTGGGCACAATTCAATCGGTCATGGCAAAGCGAATTCTGATTGTCGGCTGTGGCAGCATCGGTGAACGCCACCTGCGCTGCCTCGCGCGCGGTGAATTGGCGCATCTGACGGTTTGCGATCCAAATCCAGGGTTGCAAGAAAAAATCGCCCGAGACTATTCGGTGCCGGTCTTTGCCGGAATGAACGAGGCGCTGGCCAGCGGGCATTTTGATGGCGCCATTATCTGCACACCGGCCAATACGCACGTGAGCATTGCCTTGACGCTATTGCAGCACGATATCGCGTTGTTGATTGAGAAACCATTGAGCACGAGCCTGGCGCAATTGGATGAATTGAAGGCAGAAATGGGGCGCACGGGAAGGTTCGTTGGCGTCGCGTATGTTTACCACTTTGTTCCCGTCGTGCAGGCGGCTCGTGAGTTCTTGCGAGCTGGATCTTATGGGAAACCGTTGCACGTCAGTGTGGTGTCTGGCCAGAATTTTCCAACGTTTCGACCGGCCTATCGTGATATTTATTACAACCAACACGATACGGGCGGCGGCGCGATTCAAGATGCCCTGACGCATCTGGCAAATACCGTGGAGTGGTTGATTGGGCCCACCGACAAGCTCTTTTGCGAGGCGGCGCATCAAGCACTGGAGGGTGTAAATGTGGAGGACACGGTGAGTGTGACGGCAAAAAATGGCCGTACGCTGGTCAGTTACAGCTTGAACCAGTTCCAGTCACCGAACGAAACGACAATTCAGATGCACTGCGAACGCGGCAGTGTGAGAATCGAAACGCACGAACAGCGCTGGGCCTTTTTCCCTTTCGGTGCCGAGAAATGGGATGATCGCATCCTGCCGGTCGCACAACGTGACGATCTCTTCGCTGCACAAGCAACCGCATTTCTGACCGGCCTGGAGGGAAAGCCCAATCCCATCTGCACGCTGGACGAGGCAATCCAGACGCTGAGATTCAACCTGGCCGCGCTGCAATCCGCGCGCACGGGAAGAGCGGTCAGGCTCGCGGACTTGAGTTCTGAATAGGGACCATGAGCGAAACCTCCTTCAGTCTCCTCGATTACGGGATCTTCGGCATTTACCTGCTGGCGTCCGTCTCGATCGGATTGCTCTTCGTCAAGGAACAAAAGGACATCAAGAATTATTTCCTGGCCGGACGCAACATGGGGTTCGTGGTGATCGGCATTTCCATCCTCGCGTCGTTGTTTTCCGGGATCAGTTACCTGGCTTCCCCCAGCGAGATTTACACACACGGGATGGCCTTCTTCTTTGTTTCCCTGAGTTTCTTCATCGCCACTCCGATTGCGACGATGATCTTCCTGCCCTTTTTTTACCGGTCACGTTTCTACACGGCTTATCAATATCTCGAGGAGCGTTTCTCCGTGCAGGTGCGGGTGCTGGCCTCCGCGCTTTTCATTGTCCGGGTGCTGCTCTGGCTCGCCCTGGCGACATACGCACCCGCGCTGGCGCTTGAAGCGGTCACGGGGCTGCCGCTTTGGGTTACAATCGTCTGCACCGGGGTCTTCACCACGCTCTACACGACTTTGGGCGGAATGAAGGCCGTCATCTGGACGGACGTGATGCAATTCTTCGTGTTGATGGGTGGCCAGATGATCATTTTGTGGATTGCCGTGAGCCGGGTTCCCGGAGGGCTTGGCGGCGTTATTGAGATCGGTCAGGCGAATGGGAAATTCGACGTGGATTTCAGTTTCAGTCTGACCGCGCGGATCACCTTTTGGGGTGCGATCATCGGCGGGGCTTTCTTGAATCTGGTCCAGATGGCCACGGACCAGGTTTCCGTGCAGCGTTATCTCTCAGCGAAAAGCCTGAAGGAAGCAAAGCGATCTTTGTGGCTGAAGCTGGCCGTGCTGCTGCCCATGCTGCTGGTGTTTTATCTCACGGGGTTGGCGCTCTTTGCGTTTTACCAGACCCACACGGATCCTTTGGCTGCGGGGGTGATCACCAAGGGCGACCAGATTCTGCCCTATTTTGTGGTCAACGAGTTGCCGCTCGGCTTGCCCGGTCTGCTGGTCGCCGCCATTTTCGCGGCGAGCATGTCCACGATTTCTTCGGGGATTAATTCGTTGACCTCGGCGACGGTGGTGGATTTCTATCAGCGGTTTCGGAAAGGCGCCCAGGCCGTCTCCGAAGCTGCGCAACTCAAACTTGCAAGGATGCTGACGCTGGCTTATGGGGCATTGGTCATGGTGCTGGCTTTCCAGGTGCAGAAGTTGGGAACGCTTCTGGAGGCGAGCAACAAAGTCATGGGCATGGTGGGCGGGCCGCTGCTCGGACTGTTCCTCCTCGGCATGTTGTTCAAGCGAGCCAATGCGCCGGGCGCAGTCATCGGCTGGCTGGCGGGCGTGGGTGTTTTGATACCAGTTTGTTTCTTCAGCGATATTTCCTTTCTCTGGTACACGCTGATCGGCGTGGTTGCGACCCTGCTGGCGGGTTGGAGTTCAAGCTGGTTGTTTCCTCCACCGCACGCGTGCCAGTTGAACGACTCTAACCGGTCCAGCGATCACCGCGATGAATCGGCGGACGCGCCAATCGCCGCTGTGCCCTCCAAATGACAATGCCGAAAACATCCTATCTGCGGACTCACTACCTCATGCTCATGGCTGTTCTTATGTCAACACTCCTGGTGCGCGCGACGAAATGGGAAGCCTTGCCCTCGTTGTCGGAGGGCAGTGGCAACTTTGTCTGTGGCACGGTGGAGGGCGATTTGATTCTGCTCGGGGGCATCGGTTGGAGGGACGACATCAAACAGTGGCGTGATACCATCTGGCGGTTTGATGCCACGGCAACAAAGTGGACGGTGGCGGGAAAATTACCGTCGCCGGTTGCTTACGCCGCATTCGGCCAGACACAGGAAGGCATTTATTTCGCGGGCGGCAGCGACGGCCAGAAAATGCACAACACACTGCACTTCTTGAATCACGCGCTTGAACTGCAACCGGTGGCTAAATTTGCACCACCGCTGTGCTACTCTGGTTCAACCATTGCGGAGGGACAGCTTTTCGTCGTGAGCGGGGGAACGGATCCCAACGATCTCAAAACCCTGACCAATCTGTTCTATGCAGTGAATTTACGGACAGGTAAAACGACGCTCCTGCCCGAGTACGCTGGCGGAAGACTTCTCGTTCCCGGCGCAGCAACGGTTGGTCGGAGCGTTTACGTGTTCGGTGGCGCGACCTGGGATGCCACTGATAATCGCGCCATCAACACGGATTCCGCCTTCGCCTATTCGCTGGAGGAGAAACGGTGGAAAGCGATCAAGTCGTATCCAATGCCCGTGCGCGGACTGGCGAGTTGTGTGTTGGCGGACCGTTACATTCTGCTCGGCGGTGGGTATGGCGAGACGTTCACAGACTTTGCCGTGCTTTATGACACGGAAACGAATTCATATCTGAAGACTCAACCGCTCCCCTCCAAGGCCATGGCGAATTTCATAGTAGCCGGCGATTTCATTTACTGGGTGGGCGGCGAACACGCCATGCGGCAACGCAGCGATGCCGTTCATCGCATCCATTGGAGAACCCTGCTGCGGGAAGCAAAGCCGATGAAATCCTTTCGTGGCAATTGAAGCCATGCCTTCCGCCAATCCAACCCAGGAGCTTTCGCTTGCGATGCTGGGAATGATCGCGGGCAATGGGCATCCCTATTCTTGGTCCGCCATCGTGAACGGCTACGATCCCGAAAACATGAAACGGTGCCCGTACTCGGTCATTGCGGAGTATCTGGGCAAACAGCCGTTGGAATCGGTGCGGATTCCCGGCGCGCGCGTCACGCATATTTGGACGGACCAGCCTGGCGACGCGCCCCGCGTGGCCGCCGCGAGTAAAATTGAGCATGTCGTTGACGCACCCGAAAGCGTCACTGCAAAAGTTGACGCGGTGATCATCGCCACGGACGATGGCGACGATCACGTCCGCCGCGCAAAGCCATTCATCGAAGCGGGTCTGCCTGTGTTCGTGGACAAACCGCTGGCGACGAATGTGCCCGATCTGAGACAGTTCATTGCTTGGGAAAATGCCGGCGCCCAAATCCTTTCCACGAGTGGAATGCGCTACATGCCGGAACTCAAGCTCGCGGAGGAGCGCCAGGCCGAAATTGGCGCGTATCGTTGGATCACCACTTTCACGTGCAAGACGTGGGAACGGTATGGCATCCACGCCCTCGAACCCGTTTATGCCTTGCTCGGTCCCGGATTTCTCAGCGCACAAACCATGCATCAGGAAGGCTCGGACCTGGTTCACCTCACGCATCGGAGCGGAGCGCAGGTCACGTTGGCCGCCATTCACGATGCCTACGGCAGCTTCGGCAGCCTTCACATTTACGGGACGAACGGACAACTGGCATTGACGCTCAAAGATACTTACACTGCCTTTCGTCGGCAGTTGGTCGCTTTTATTGACATGGTGCGAACGAAGCGCCCGCCGTTTCCTTTCACGCAAACGGTGGAATTGATGACGGTCATCATTGCCGGCATCCGCAGCCGCGAACAAAATGGCCGCGTCGTGAAGCTGGATGAAATTTGCCGCGAACTCCAATAACAACCATTCATTATGAAACTGCGCCCCAGTCGCCTGTTACGCGAACTTCGTAGTGGCACCAGTTGTGCCACCGCCAAAATAAACCTCTCCGATCCGCGCATCATTGAATTGTGCGGACTGGCAGGGATCTCTGCCGTCTGGATCTGCAACGAACACGTCGGCAACGACTGGTTCAATATTGAGAATCAGGTCCGCGCCGCCAAACTCTACGACATGGACACCATCGTCCGTGTTGCCAAGGGGAGCTACAGCGATTACGTGAAGCCGTTTGAGGCGGATGCCACCGCGATCATGGTGCCGCACGTGGCGACCGCGGAGGAAGCGCGGCACGTGGTGGAAATGACCCGCTTTTATCCGCTGGGCCGGCGCGCGCTGGATGGCGGGAATGTGGATGGTGTTTACTGCCAGGTGCCGCTGGCGGACTACATCCGGCACAGCAACACTGAACGCGTACTCATTTTGCAGATTGAATCGCCGCAAGCGTTGGAGCAGGTGCATGAAATCGCCGCCGTTCCCGGCTTCGATATACTTCTGTTTGGCCCGGGAGATTTCAGTCATCTGCTGGGCAAGCCCGGGCAAATCAATGACCCCGTAGTGGTGGATGCGCGCAAACGGGTCGCGGCAGCGGCGAAGGCGCACGGTAAATTTGCCATGTCCGCCGGTGTGTTTGGCTCGCAAACCACCTTGGAGGCGGAGGGTTATCGGGCGTTCAACATTGGAGCGGACGTGATCGGGGTTGGCCAATACTTCAAGGAGCGGATGGCTGAGTTCAAGAATCAGATACCACATCTGGCCGGGAAATCCGTGTATCAATAATTTCAACGCGAGACGCGGACCGAACCTCAACGAACCATGTCCATACTCCATCAGTTTGAGTTGAAAAACAAAATCGTCGTCCTCACCGGCGGTGCGGGTCTCTTTGGACGGCAACTCACGTTTGCTCTGGCCGAGGCCGGCGCAACTTTGGTCATCGCCTCCCGCAATCTCGAGAAGCTGGAACGGCTGGCGGCCGAAAAAAGCGGGCTTTCCGTTTCCTGTGAACGTTTCGATCAGGGCGACGAGAAGTCCATTCTCCATTTGCGCGGGCGGGTGCTGGAAAAATTCGGTCGCGTGGACGGACTGGTAAATAATTCGGTTGTCCGTCCGATGAAAACGCTGGAGGACGCATTATCCGCCTGGGAGGAATCCATGCGGGTGAACGCCACGGGCCTGTTTCTTATGACCCGCGCTTTCGGTGAAATCATGTGCGGACAGAGGAGCGGGAGCATCGTCAACATCGGCTCCATTCAGGGAACGGTCGGTCCCAGCCCGGAACTTTACGAAGGCACTGACCTGGGTTTGCCGCCGCCGGATTACTTTTTCCACAAGGGCGGTCTGATCAATTTGACCCGATACTTCGCCAGCATTTACGGGAAGGACAACGTGCGGGTGAACTGCGTTTCGCCGGGTGGCTTCTTCAACCACCAGCCCGAGCCGTTCTTAGGCCATTACAACAAGCGCACGATGCTTGGCCGGATGGCGGACGAAAATGATCTGGGCGGAGCGGTTGTCTTCTTGTTAAGCGAAGCCGCGCGTTACATCACGGCCGTCAATCTGCCCGTGGACGGAGGTTACACCGCTAAATGACGCCCAATCTCATGCGGTCGCCAGCTTGCGATCTCTTCAGCTTGCGCGAAAAGAACATTTGGGTCTTCGGCGGCGCCGGCTATTTGGGGCGCTCCGTCGTTTCGCTGTTTAGCGCCATGGAGGCAAACGTCCTGTGTGTTGATCTGGAGGACCGCGCGCAGGAGTTTGTGGAAGCGGCGAATCTTTCTCCCAGTGTGCGGGCAGCATCGCTGGACATCGGCGATAACGCCGCGCTCAAGGAGTTCGTCAGCCAAGGCATGACATCCTTCGGCGTTCCGCATGGCCTCGTGAATCTGACCTACGCTTCCACGGCGAAGGCGATGTCGGAACTTACCGGCGAAGACTTCGATCGCGTGAACCACGGCGGATTGACCGCACCCTTCCTGCTCGCGCGCGATGTCGGGAGCGAAATGGCGAAACTCCGGCGCGGAAGCGTGGTTTTCTTTTCCAGCATGTATGGTTCAGTGGCACCGGATCCAAACCTTTATGAAGCTCCGATGAACCCCAATCCCATCGAATACGGTGTCACCAAAGCCGGGATGGTTCAGATGACCCGTTATTTCGCGGCGCATTGGGGGCGTGACAACGTGCGATGCAACTGCATTTCTCCTGGCCCGTTTCCCAGTCCGACCGTCCAGCAGCAACACCCGGAATTCGTCCGGCGGCTGGCGGAGAAGTCGCCCTTGGGCCGCATTGGCCAGCCGGAGGAAATCGCGGGCGCGGTCGCCTTCCTGATTTCCGAGGCCGCGACCTACATTACCGGACACAACTTGATGGTTGACGGCGGTTGGACCGTCTGGTGATAACAGCCAGCGTGGCGGGCCTGAACTCGAACTCCGACATCGGGCGGAAATTGCATTGACGGTGTTGTTGATGCGGGGTATTCGAGTGGCGAAGTCTCATTAACCTCAAACCCCAAATTCGTTGACTTATGAGCGACAAACCTGCCGGAGCCGAAAAGAAACTCGCCGCTGGCATCTGTGGCATTCTCCTTGGTGCCTTGGGTATTCACAAATTCATCCTCGGGTACACCACCGAAGGCATCATCATGCTCGTGGCCAGCCTCGTACTGGGTTTCTTTACTTGCGGCGCCGGCGCCGGAGTGGTGTGGATCATCGGCCTCATCGAGGGCATTATTTACCTGACCAAGAGCGACGAGGATTTCGCCCGCATCTACGTGCAAGGCAAGAAGGCGTGGTTCTGACGCGGGGATCGCACCCTCGGCAAGCAACTCCAACAACGGGGCGACCGTCTGTGACCGGCTTCAGGCCTTCCGACCGTAGGCAAGCCCAAGAAAAGCCGGCGCTCCAAAACCACGAATGTGAGATGACGGGTTAGCTTCGTTCGCCGGACGTTCCGACGGACGCGATCCACCAACTGCCCGCCAGAGCACCTCACGTCGCCACCCGGTTCCTTCTCCACTGAAACTGAAGTGCGGTGTATTCCCAAACGGCGTGACACGCCCCAGTTGAATCAGCTTCCCGCGCCGCCTAATCATGCCATCCGCCGCTTACACACTCGTCCGCCTGGCCAACGGCGCTTGGGCGGTTCAATCGCTGGCTTACGGCGAGAAAATGCATCCGGGCCTGGGCCCCGCCGTCGAAGCGGAATTGCTCCACGTCGGCCAGCTCCAAATCCGCGAGCGTCTGCGGCAGCACGCGGGGGAATTTGTGGTCTGGGACGTGGGCCTCGGCGCGGCGGCCAATGCACTTGCCGTGCTCCGCGCCACGCGCGAGTTTCCCAACCCGGTTCGCCTCCTGAGCTTCGATGATACTGCCGAGCCACTGGCGTTCGCCCTGCAACACGCCAGCCAGCTTGGTTACTTCGCCGGCTATGAATCCGAGGTGGACACGATTCTGAAGCAGCATCGTGTCCGTTTTCATGACCATTGCCACGCGGTGGATTGGGAGTTTCACCTTGGCGATTTCCCAGCGCTGCTCGCCTCCGCTCTGGCGACGCCAACCGGACGGTCATTGCCTCCACCCCATGCGATTCTATTCGACGCCTTCTCACCCGCGAAGAATCCGGCCATGTGGACGCTGCCGCTCTTCACCAACCTTTTTCGCCTGCTTGATCCTTCGCGCCCGTGCAACTTCACAACGTACTCCAGGAGCACGATGCTGCGAGTCACGCTGCTGCTGGCCGGATTCTTCGTAGGACGCGGCGTGGCGACCGGACTGAAAGAAGAAACCACCATTGCCGCCAATACACCTGAATTGATCGAGTCGCTGCTGGACGGGCGGTGGCTGGAGCGCGCCCGCCGCTCCGGCAGCGCCGAGCCACTTTGCGATGCAACCTACCGACAGGCACCGCTCTCACCAGCGACCTGGGATGAACTGCAGAGCCATCCGCAATTCTTCTCTCTCCCAAATCCCTGAAACATTTTCCCTCCCGCCGGCGTCTTTCTCTGTCGTATGATGCACGCATGACGCGCGGTAAACCCATCTGGCTCGTGCCGTTGCTGCTCGCCCTGCTGGTCGGCGGGGCGGGCTGGTGGGCGGACCGCCAGTTGCGCCGCACGATTCAACAGGAGTTGCGCGGCGATTTGCAGTCCACCCTCGAAGCCAATGTCACCGCGCTGGAAATCTGGATGGAAAACCAGCAGCGCATCGCCGCCGCGCTGGCCAGCGAGCCGCGCTTCCGGGCGGTGGCGCTCGAATTGTTCGAGCGCGAGGCTGCCGGTCTGACGAACCGCACCGCGTTCGCCGAATGGTCGCGGCAGGCGATTGCGCGCGAACAACTGGCGGACCGGTTGCGCACGCTTGGCTACGGCATGGCACAACTCGTCGGCACCAATCTCACGGTCATTGCTGACACGGGCCGCGGTCGGGGCCGTTTGGGCGAACCGGTGTTTGAGGAATTACAGTCGAGATATCAGGAGTTGTTCGCCACGGGAGAGCCGATCCTCATCACCCCGTTCAAACTCAGACCGCCGGAAAACATGCGCCGGCCGCCGACGCCGCTCGGCGAGGGACCTCCACCGCTCCGGTTTGGACCACGCCCGGAGAGCACCAACGCTCCCGGGCCAATGCGCCGGGAATTCCGTCCCTTCCGCGATCTGGCCGTCATGCAGGTGGCGGCGCCGGTCAAGGACGACCAGGGCCACACGCGAGGCGCGCTCTCGCTCATTCTGAACCCGGACGCGGAATTCTCCCGCATTCTTTCGGTGGCGCGCTCGGACGATTCAGGCGAGACCTTCGCGTTCGATGCGGAGGGGCTGATGATTTCCAAGAGCCGATTCGACGAGCAGTTAAAAAAGCTGGAGCTGTTGCAGGATGAGCCGGAAGCCGTCTCGGCGTTGACCCTGCAATTGCGCGATCCGGGCGGGGATTTGACTCGAGGCTTCAGCGCCAACACCAACACCTCGTGGCCGCTGATCTACATGGTGGAGCAGGCCATCGCCGGCGGCGCGGGCGTGGAGGTGGAACCCTTCCGGGATTATCGCGGCGTGCCGACCGTCGGCGCGTGGCGCTGGCTGCCGAAATACGGGTTCGGCGTGGGCACGAAACTGGACGCGCGCGAAGCGTACCGGCCATTGCGCCTGGTGCGGAGCGTGTTTCAGATGCTGTTTCTCCTGCTGGTGCTGGCGTCGCTGGTGATTCTGCTGTTGTCCTTCCTGCAAGTAGTGTGGCGACGGCGCTTGACCGAGGCGGAATTGAAGGCGCGGCAACTCGGCCAATACCAGCTCTCGGAAAAGATAGGCGCGGGCGGCATGGGTGTGGTGTACAAGGCCCATCATGCGTTGCTGCGCCGCGAAACGGCCATCAAGTTGTTGCTGCCGGACAAGGCCGATCGCGACGCCATCACCCGCTTCGAGCAGGAGGTGCGCCTGACCTGCCGCCTGACGCATCCAAACACGATCCAGGTCTTCGACTACGGCCACACGCCCGACGGAATTTTTTATTACGCCATGGAATACCTCGACGGACTGAACCTGCACGACCTGGTGCATCGTTACGGTGCGCAACCGCAAGAGCGCGTGGTTCACATTCTCCGGCAAATCTGCGAATCGCTGACCGAAGCCCACGGCGTGGGCTTGATCCATCGCGACATCAAACCGGCGAATGTATTTCTGTGCGACCGCGGCGGTATCCCCGACAGTGTGAAGGTGCTCGATTTTGGTCTGGTGAAACAGATCAACGTTCAGGCGGACCAACCTGTCCTGCTGGAAACGCCCGGCGCGGATGGCATCGTGGGCACGCCCAACTTCATCGCGCCGGAAGCCATCCGCGACTGCAACCAGGCCGACGCGCGCAGCGACATTTATTCACTGGGCGCGCTGGGTTATTTCCTGCTGACCGGCAAGGAGGTGTTCGACGGTGACACCATCGCGGAACTGTGCCGCAAGCATCTTCAGGAAATGCCCGTCCCGCCGGGCGTGCGGATTGGCAAACAATTTGATCCCCAGTTGGAGTCGCTCCTGATGCGCTGTCTCGAGAAAGACCCCGCCGCCCGCCCGCAAACCGCTCGCGAACTGGCGCGTACTCTGGGCGAAGGTCGTCTGGCGGAAGCATGGACTCAGGAAGGCCGCGCCGCGTGGTGGACCGAACATCGCACGACTGCCACCAAGGTGATCAAGCCAGATTTCCAGGCAAACTCCGGGCAGGTTGCCAAGACCGTAAAGATTGAATTTGCGGATCGCACACCGTGAATGCTGCTCCAGACTTGGCTATCAGGGCTGGTGCTGCCCAGGCTTTATTGATAGGAAATGCAAGAACACCATCAGCACGCACGAGCTGTCCTATATGACGCAAACCGGAACCACGGCCCACACCGACTTGTATCCGACTCGCTACAGCCTGTTGAGTCGCCTTCAGGATTGGGATGACCAGGATAGCTGGCGGGATTTCTTCGAGACTTACTGGCGGTTGATTTACTCGGTGGCGATCAAATCCGGCCTTTCGGAGGCCGAGGCCCAGGATGTGGTCCAGGAAACGGTTGTCTGCGTGGCGAAGGACATCGCGAAATTCGAACGAGACCGGGAACGCGGTTCCTTCCGCGGCTGGCTGAGGAATCTCACCCGCTGGCGGATCAACGACCAGTTGCGCAAGCGCGCTCAATCGCACAGCGTCGAGCAGGTTGGTTTGCCGACGGAGTCGGATGCGATGGCCCAAGTTCCAGATCCCTCGAGTTCAGCGCTGGATACGATTTGGGACGAGGAATGGAACGCGAATCTGCTGGAGGCGGCCCTGGAGAAAGTCCGAGGGCGCGTGCGGGAGGAGTATTACCAGGTCTTTGATCTCTACGTTTTGCGGGAGTGGAAAGCGCGGGACGTGGCTGAAGCCCTTGGGGTGAGCCTGGCCAGGGTTTATCTCGCCAAACACCGGGTGAGCCTGGAACTGAAAAGTGCATTGCGCGACTTGCAGAAGAAATGGGGTTAAAGCGGAGGCGCCGTTGATGAAGTTTATGCCATCACATGATGGTCGTGGAATCCAGAGCGTAGGCGGCTTGTTGCAACTCGGCGCCGAACGGTTCCGCGGGCCAGAGCGAACGGGCTTGAGCGATCAGCACCTGAGCGAAATCAGCAAAGATGCGCCAGTCGCGCTTTTCGTTCGCGTCGGCCAAGGTGCTGCGCGCGGTGGGGTGGCGCATGCCGCTGTGATAGAGCTTGGCGCCCAGGGCGCGC
>JAANMW010000191.1_pt1 | contig 68462 bp, 55 predicted proteins | sample 7279671 | NCBI WGS metagenome assembly JAANMW01 (sample SAMN14094541, study PRJNA606508) | bioreactor metagenome | isolation source: A lab-scale SPAN reactor treating ammonium-rich wastewater day 247 | place: Ireland: Galway | collected 2017-09-19 | reverse complement strand
GGTCGCCATCGGGATCGCCATTGTTGTGCCAGCACAGTTGCGGCATGGACGTAAGAGCGGTGCCATTGGCAGGGTTGAGCAGCGAGGGCGCATTGGGAGAGCGATTTGCGATTATGGTGAACCTCCACTCTCCACTCCAACCGCTCCAACCAGCGTTGTTGTATGCTTCGACCTGCCAGCCATAGTCACCGATTGGCAACGAGCCAGCATTCCAACTCAGACTTGACAGCATCCCTGACCGATACCATTGCCATGTCGTAGTATTCCACACCTCGACGGCATACTCCGTTGCCCGCTCCGAGGCATTCCATTCGAAATTTACAGCGTTGTCGGAGCGCAAGGTGGCCCCGTTGGCTGGGTTGCGCAAGGTGGGAATATTTGGCGGCTGCGGATTGCAGTCGTATGATTTCGTGGCATGGGGATTGCCGTGATGCTCACTCCATACCCACTTGTTGTTGGCATTGTCCCACACTTCCATGCCAAACTCGATGTCGCCATCCTGTACGCCTGCGTCACACATGTCCCAGTTGAGCGAATAAGGAGCGCTAGAGTCTGTACCGATCCCTTGCCAACTGCCGTTGTATTTGGCGCTGAAACGCACCTCGCGTACGCCGCTGCCGCCCGCATTGTCGCGTACGCCAGAAGTGGTCAGGTTGGCGGTGCGATCGGAGATGCTGACAGAGAAGTTGTCGGCTGAGGGCGGGATCGTATCCTGGGGGCTGGTTACGCTGATATAGTTGGCTCTTGTCATTTCATCTGAGCCGCCAGGACCTGATACCGAAAGACGGACGGTATAGATGCCAGACGCAGTGTAGATATGATCGTGATAACCTTCGCAGGAGGAGCCGGTTTGTCCATCGCCATAGTTCCACGAACAACTGCTGATATTGGCAGTGGAGATGATGTGCATAGAGACGTTCAAGGGCGCGCTGCCATTTTGCGGCCAAGCCTCGAAATTGGCTGATGGCCGTTCAGCCTGAATCGTAAATCTCCATGCTCCGCTCCAATTGCTCCACCCGGCGCTATTGTAGGCTTCGACATGCCATTCATATTCACCCACCGGCAGCTGACCGATGTTCCAGCTTGTGCCTGGTTGATGGCCGGAGTTGCGCCAACCACCAGAGGGAAGTTGCCGATACTCGGCTGCGTACTCTGTTGCTCGCGCCGAGGCGTTCCACTCCAGGGCGACCGTATCGTTTGGGCGCAGGGTGGCCCCGTTGGCGGGGTTACGCAAGGTGGGAATATCTGGCGGCTGCACCTGCGATTGGATCGTAAAGTTCCAGGCAGCGCTCCATCCACTTTCTCCCGCACCATTACGTGCTTTTACATGCCAGGAATAGGTATGGCCTGGCGCAACCGTACCAATATGACAAGAGGTGCCGGATTGCCAGCCACACGGCTGCATTGCCTGATACGGTCCGCCCCACCATTCGATCAGATATGATTCGGCTCTGGCCGTGGAATTCCAGATGAAGGTTAGGTCGTAGTTATGAGGATAGAATGATCCATTGCCTGGGCTGTTCAGCGATGGAGCGCCTGGGGCAGTTGGGTTGCAGTTGTATGATTTCGTGGCATGGGGATTGCCATGATGCTCACTCCACACCCACTTGTTGTTGGCGTTGTCCCACACCTCCATGCCGAACTCGATATCGCCATCCTGTGCGCCTGCGTCACACATGTCCCAGTTGAGCGAATAAGGAGCGCTAGAGTCTGTACCGATCCCTTGCCAACTGCCGTTGTATTTGGCGTTGAAGCGCACCTCGCGTACACCGCTACCGCCCGCATTGTCGCGCACGCCAGAAGTGGTCAGGTTGGCGGTGCGGCCGGAGATGCTGACGGAGAAGCTGTCGGCTGAGGGTGGGGTCGTGTCGGATCCTCCACCACCATGTGACGCGACAAAATCAGAGGGATCTGAAAAACCCATCTGATTTGGGTGCTCTGGATAATGATACCCCCTGCCTTCGGGTCGCGTTCCTGAGCATGGGTAAGGGCCCCGGTCCAATCTTCGTATTTCCCAATGAACATGTGAGTTATTCGGCTGATAGAGTATTGTCCCAATTGCATCACCCTTGTTCACAGTTTGGCCGGCACTTACGTACACTACTGAAAGATGACCGTAAAGTGAGTAGATATCGCTACCATCAGGGAGGTGATGGCGAACAATAACAATGCGACCGGGCCAGTTTGAGTAACCGCTATCGTACCAATCAACAACACCATTCGCCACCGCCTTCACAACTGTTTCGGCAGACGCCCCCCAGTCTTCTGCAAGGTGAAAGGTGTTCTGAATATTGGTCCTAAAACAATCGGAATAATAGTTCCAAAATGTTGGATGACCTGCATAACCAAATATCTCTGAACCACCGTCCAAGGGCTTGCGAAAACTATCCGCGTCTTCGGGGAATATACTCGATACAATCTGGGCGCTTTCAATTGACACATCATTGTCTATATTAAAACTAGAATTAATCAAAGAAAATACACTTATTGTTTCATTGTGCAGTTCTTCTGATATATACGAAATATCCTGGTGTTCTGGATTATCACCTATTTCTTGAACAGATATACTGACATTAAGTTTATTTGTTGTAATAACGGAATAATTTATTTGTTCATGGTTATTTACAAAATTATAGTGATTATTTACATTACTGGGTATTATATTTATAACAATGGCTGCATAATAATCATGTGGCGCAACTATTCTTACTTCCCAAATAGGAATATTGAAATCAACCATTTTTCCAGTTTGTAATATCCAATTTGAGGGGTAATCGAATGTAAATCCTAGTCTTGAATCGATATATGTCCTGGTCTCTGCTGCCAAATAAGGGTGCTGGAATGGAGATGCCGGCGGTGATTCAAAAGTAAAAGCACTATCTACCATGCCAGCCTTCTCTTCATTCCCCGCCCACACCCCACCCCGCACCCAAACTCCCACCACCAGCAACACCACAATCACCACAAAAACGATAATTTTCGTCAATTTTGACTTCGTATAGTTAGAAGGTGGAGAGGTAAACATGGTTTTCCTCACTTGGGGATGAAAAGCTGGTTGGGGTGGGGCGATGTATGGCGACCAGCGCTTGTCAGGGAGGTGCGTCGCACCCAGCGAAAAAAATAAAGCCCGCGCATCAACGGATGGCACGGGCGAGAGGGAGGATAAACTTGTACCCGCCTGGTTCCCAGGTGGCGAGCGAGGAAGGCAGGCGGGGGCGCACTGCTGCTGTAGAGAAGGGGTCAGTCAACGCAGGCAGATGGGAATCTATCATACGTGAGATACGGTGTCAAATTCGACAGAAAGCCCAAAGCGGTATCAAGCCGAGTTGTGCTCCTTTCCTTGATTTGTGGCACAATCAAGAGGTTCCAATTTCTGCTCAATCCCCCCCTCATGCCCACCCATCCCGACCCCAGCCTTCCCCCCCTCGCCCTGACACTCCCCCCCGACCGTTTCCTGGCCTGCACGCACTGCGGCATCTCTTTTGTGTGGACGGGCTGGGAGCAGCAGGAGGAGGACGCGCCCGCGCTCTGCCCTGGCTGCCGCCATCTGCACGCGCTGACGCGGCGGCTGCGCGGCGCGGTAAAATGGTACGACGCGCGCAAGGGCTTCGGCTTCATCACCGCCGCGGATGGGGCCGAGTATTTCGTGCACCGCTCCGCCCTGGGCTCGCGGCGGGCCTTGCGCCGCGGGCAGGTGGTGGCCTTCCGCCTGGGCGAGGGCGAGAGCGGCGGCCCTCAGGTCATCGATCTGGAACATCTGCCCAAATCCGCGAAACAGCCTGAATCATGAGCAAGCCCGCCGTGCACATCTTCACCGATGGCGCCTGCCTGGGCAATCCGGGGCCGGGCGGCTGGGCTGTGCTGCTGCGCTTTGGCCGGCACGAAAAGGAACTGGTGGGCGCGGCCAGCCTCACCACCAACAACCGCATGGAGATGCAGGCCGCCATCCACGGCCTGCAAGCACTGACCCGGCCCTGCGCGGTCGTGCTCTACACCGATTCGCAATATCTGCGCCTGGGCATCACGCAGTGGGTGCGGAAATGGCAGCGCAATGGCTGGCGCACCGCGAGCAAGGAGCCGGTGAAGAATCAGGATCTGTGGCAGGCGTTGATGCAGGCCGCCGCGCCCCACGAGGTGGAATGGGCGTGGGTGCGGGGCCACGCCGGCCACGCCGAGAATGAACGGGTGGATCAACTGGCGAACGATGCCGCGTACACCCTCGCGCCCTCCGCTCCGGCAGACATGGAAGGTGAAACTCAAATCACCTTGAAAACATCGGCTTCCTTTCTGGAGTGACGAAGGACGAAGGACGAAGGACGAAGGACGAAGGACGAAGGGCGATGGTCACGCGATCTTTCGTCTTTCGTCTTTCGTCCTTCGTCTTTCGTCCATCATCCATGGCCAGAACGCCCATTTTCGAAGTGACTTCAGTTCAGGCGTCAGCCGCGGCTGTCACCATCCCAACACCCGTTCCAGCGTGGCGGCCACCGGATGTTCTTCGATCGGCGGCGCCATCCACTTTGCCACGGCCAGGGCCGCGGGATCGCCGCTGGCCGGCGCGGCGCTGCGTCCGGCCCAGCGCAGCATCGTCACATCATTGCCGCCATCGCCAATCGCCAGCGTCTCTTCCTGGGCGATGCCCAGACGCCGGCACAGCCAGGCCAGGGCCGCGCCTTTGTCCGCGCCCGGTGCGGTGCCCTCTACAAAGTTGTCCCAGGAACGGGTGATGTCCGCCTGGCCGTCGAAATGCTGCTGCCAGGCCGCCATCAGGCCGGGCACCGCCTCCGGGTCGGGGTGGATGGCCATGAATTTGATCAGGGCCGGGGGCAGGGACGCGGCGATCTCAGGATGAACCACGGCCAGGTCGCCAAACCAGTTTTCATAATCGTCGGCGGGGAAGACCAGGCGGTCGATGAAGATGCGGTCGTCGCTGTAATAGGCCATGCCCGCGCCGGCCGCCGCGGCAATGCGGCCGGCGTCCGCGGCCAGGGCGGCATTCAGTGTCAGCCGGCGCACCACGCGGCCATCGCGGTAGGCCACCAGCGCGCCCTGGGCGGCGATGATCGGCTCATCGGTGAAGCCGAGTTGGTCGAGAAAGGGGCCGATCAGGCCGGGCATGCGCCCGGTGGCCAGGACAACGAGGATGCCGGCGGCGCGAGCGCGCTGCAGGGCCTGGATCGATTCGGGGCTGATGTACCCGCTGCGATGGGCAAGGGTGCCGTCGAGGTCGCAGGCAATGAGGCGGATGGTCATGGGTGGTGCGTGGTGCGTGGTGCGTGGTGCGTGGTGCGTGGTGCGTGGGGGTGTGGGGTGTGGTGCGTGGTGCGTGGGGTGTGGGGCGTGAGGCTGTCAGGTGTCGGGTGTGGGGGCGGTTTGGATGTGGAGGACGCGGTCGTGGCCGGCCAGGTCGGGGTGGCAGGTGATCTGCGCGGCGGGGAAGGCGGCGCCGGCCAGTTCGGCCACCGCCGCGGCCTGGCCGCTGCCGATCTCCAGCAGCAGGCAGCCGCCCGCGCGCAGGTAGGCCGGCGCCTGGGCCAGCAGGCGTTGGATCAGATGCAGGCCGTGCGGGCCGCTGAACAGGGCCAGCGCCGGCTCGTGCTCGCGCACCTCCGGCATCAGGCTCTCTCGTTCATCCTCGCCCACGTAGGGCAGGTTGGCCAGGATCAGATCGACCGGGCCGGGCAGGGGCGCCAGTAGATCGCCCTGATGGAAGTGGATACGGTCGCCGACGCCGTGGCGAGCGGCGTTGGCCTGGGCCACGGCCAGGGCCGCGGGGCTGAGATCGCAGGCGTGGAAATCGAACCGGCCCACGGCCGCCGCGGCCAGGCTGATGATGATGGCGCCGCTGCCCACGCCCACATCCACCACGCTGGCCCCGGTCTGGCCGCGCGCGGCCAGCCAGGGCAGCGCCAGTTCCACCAGCAGCTCTGTTTCGGGCCGGGGGATCAGCACTGCCGGCGTCACCGCGAACTCGCGGCCAAAAAACCAGCGGCTGCCGGTGAGGTAGGCCAAAGGCTGGCGGGCCGCGCGGCGCGCCGCCAGATCGTGCAGCCGGGCCAGTTGGCCGGGCGTGAGGATCTGTTCGGGGTGGGCCAGCAGGCCCGCGCGCGAGCGGCCGAGGATGTGCGCCAGCAGCAGCTCCGCGTCCAGCCGCGGGGTGTCCACCCCTGCCGCGGCCAGCCTCTGCACGGTTTGGGTCAGGGCTGCGCCTGCCTGCACCTGCGTTGTCATCCTGTTCGCGCTTCCGGCATGCCTCAGGCCTCCGCGCTCAGGGCTTGCAGGCGCTGCGCCTGATCGGCGATGGCCAGATCATCGATGAAGAAATCCAGTTCGCCATCGAGAATGGCCGGCAGATTGTAGCTGCTGAGGCCGATGCGGTGGTCGGTGACGCGGTTCTGCGGGTAATTGTAGGTGCGGATCTTCTCGCTGCGCTCGCCCATGCCCACTTGCGACCGCCGCTCCGCGCTCAATGCCGCCTGTTGCCGCTCCGATTCCAGATCGTACAGGCGGGCGCGCAGGATGGTCATGGCCCGTTGCCGGTTTTGCAACTGGCTTTTCTCATCCTGGCACTGCACCACCAGGCCGGTGGGCAGGTGGGTGATGCGCACGGCGCTGTCGGTGGTGTTCACGCTCTGGCCGCCGGGGCCGCCGCTGCGGAAGATGTCGATGCGCAGGTCGTTGGGATCGATGTCGATCTCCACATCTTCCGCTTCTGGCAGCACGGCCACGGTGGCGGTGGAGGTGTGGATGCGGCCTTGCGATTCGGTTTCGGGCACGCGCTGCACCCGATGCACGCCCGATTCGTATTTCAGCCGGCTGTACGCGCCCTGCCCCCGCACCTCGAAGATCACTTCCTTGAATCCGCCGATGCCGCTGGCGTTGCTGGAGAGGATGGCCGTTTTCCAGCGCTGGCGCTCGGCGTAGCGGGCGATCATGCGGAAGAGGTCGGCGGCGAAGAGGCCGGCTTCATCCCCGCCCGTGCCTGCCCGGATTTCGACGATCACATTTTTGTTGTCGCGGGCGTCGGTGGGCAGCAGCAGCAGGCGCAGCGCCTCTTCCAACGCGGTTTCCTCGGTTTGTAGCGCCTCGGCCTCGGCTGTGGCCAGGGCGTGCAGATCGGGGTCCTCGGTCATCTCCAGCAATTCTGCGGTTTCGGTCAGCTCCTGGCGCACGCGTTGGTAGCGGCGATAGGTTTGCACCACCTCGGCCAGTTCAGCCTGTTCCTGCGCCAGTTTTGTGGCCCGCGTATAGTCCACCGCCACCTCGGGATCGGCTAACAACTGTTCGATCTCTTCATATCGCGCCTGAATTTGCTCTAATTTCTCGAACATAACAAAAACCTTCGTAATAACTCTTTTGTAACAATTTACCTTATTTTGTCATTGCGAGGGGCGATAGCCCCGAAGCAATCCCCAACGCTGATTGACATCCACAGAATTGACGAGCCACCGTGGAGATTGCTTCGCTTCGCTCGCAATGACACATCAAATCACTGAATACTGAATACTGAATACTGAACACTGAACACTGAACACTGAACACTGACTACTGATTACTGACTACTGACGATCCAAACCGGCAAATTTCCCAAAGCAATCACATCCGCCCAAGCCGCGGGATCGCCTTCAGTCATGATGGCGGCGCTGCCCCACACCTGCGCGCCCGCCTCGTGCAGCAGTTGGCGCGCGCCCTGCAGGGTGCTGCCGGTCGAGATCACATCATCCACCACCAGCACCTGCTTGCCCTGCACCTTGGCGATGTCCCGGCCATCCAGCCACAGCATCTGCGGCTGCCCGGTGGTGATGCTGACCACCTCGGCGCTGATGGCGCCGGTCATATAGGGCTTGCACGCTTTGCGCAGCACCACATAGGGCAGGCCGCTCTTCACGGCCATGGCATAGCACAGGGGCAGGGCTTTGGCTTCGGGCACGGCCAGCGCCTCGGCCTCTGCCGGCAGGCGGTCGACCAGAGCCTGGGCCACGGCTTCGGTCAATTCCACATCGCCGAGGATGTTGAGGATGGCGATGACCACGCCGGGCGCGATCTCGACGCGGGGCAATTGGCGGCGCACGCCGGCCAGTTCCACAGGATAGGGTGTGAGCAAGTGGGGTGGGATCATGTTCGAACCTCGAGGAAGATGAGAAAGGGGAGAGTGATGGGCAGTGTTCAGGGCGTCGGCGTTGTCCCTGCCGGATCGAGGCTGCCATTGGCGCCGCGCTGCAACAAATACGCCAGCCGCACACGGGCGATGGCCTGCAGAGTGTCCTCGCCGGCGGCGGCGGCGGTGGCTGCGGCCTGTTCATAGGCCGCGATCGCCTGCGCCAGCTCGCCCTGCAGCTCGTGGGCGCTGCCCAGGCTGAGATAGGCCTGCGTGCTGGCAGGGTCGGCGGCGATGGCGGCCTCGGCCAGGGCCAAGGCCCGGTCGCCGTGGCCCAACGTGCTGAAGATGGTGGAGCGCATGGCCAGGGCCGCGGCCGGGGGCAGGTAGATGGCCAGATCCGCGGCGGCGGCTGTTGCGGCCTCCTCCTCGCCGGTCAGTTCATAGAGCACCGCCAGCCAGGCCAGCGCGTCCACATCATCGGCCAGCGGCTCGACTGAGTTGGCCGAGGCCGCGGCGCGGGCAGCTTCGTAATGGGCGATGGCCGCCGCCAGATCGCCGGCGCGCAGCGCCCGCTCGCCCTCCGTGCGCAGGCGGAAGGACTCGGCCACCGCCGGATCCACCGGGAAGAGCCGGTTGAACAGCCAGCCGCCGCCGAACAGGAGCAGGAGCAGCACCGCCAGCGCGGCCAGGCCACGGGTCAGGGCGCGGCGCCGCCGCTGGCGGGCCAGATCATCCAGCCGCCACCACCAGCGAGCGGCAGGTGGGGGTGCGGGCAGGCCGGCCCGCAGCGCCGGCAGACCTCCGCCCGCGGCCAATTCCTGGCGCAGCGCCCGGCTATGCCGGCGCACCGCGCCTTGCACCGCCTGCCAGCGCCCCTGCTCCGGCGCCAGATCCACGCCCGCGGCGGCCAGCGCCGGCAGCAGCGCGTCGATCTCATCCAGCCAGTGCAACAACTCTTGCGCGGCCCCCGCGCCGGCGCCGCGGATCGTCACCGCGCGGCGCTCGCTGGCATCGAGCAGCCAGCGCAGCCGATCCGCTGGGGTGAGGGCGCTGCTGGGGATGGCGTGGGCCATGGCGACTTCGGCGAGTTCAGTCGAACCGCGGGTCAATCGGCATCGGCGGCGACTCCGCCGCTATTTTCCAGGGCGCGGCGGTGCTCATCGTACACCCGCCCGATGCCGGAGCGGATCTGCGATTCGATTTTGGAAGAGCGTTCAGGCGGGATGGGGAACCAGGGCTTCAGTTCGGGGATGAGCAGGCTGGCGGTCTCCTGTTTGGCCCGGCCTGCCTGATACAGATCGAGCGCACGCTGGCGTAGGAAGAGCAGATACTCTTCCAGGCGGTTGATGGCGCTGACATCGCAGATGGGGCCGTGGCCCGGCACGATGTGCCGTGGTTCCAGGGCGCGGATGAAGCGCAGCGCCTCTAGCCACTCGCCCGAATGCGCCTGTGTCATGAAGGGGTGCTGGTCGATCCAGACGATGTCGCCGGCAAAGAGCACCCGATCCTGGGGCAGCCACACCATGCTGGTGGCCGGCGTGTGCCCACCCACATGCAACACGCGGATCACCTTGTCCCCGCGCATGATTGTCAGCGCGTCCTGAAAGGTGATCTTGGGCACGATGATTTCCAGGGCGTCGAACTGCACGCGGATATCGGGCTTGCGCTTGAAACTATCGCGCACCCGCTGCTTGAAGTTGTCGCCATAGTTGCGCATGTGTTTCCAGGCCACTTCGTGGGCGATGACCGTGTCGCTGAGATATTGGCTGCCCAGGCAGTGCCCGCGGTGGTGGTCGCTGATGATCACGTACAGAATGGGCATGCCGCCGCTGACTTCATCGATGGCCTGGCGCCAGGCGCGGGCCTCGTTGGGGATCAGGGGGCTGTCGATGCAGATCACCCCGTCGGGGGTGAGGATGAAGCCGGGGTTGCTGTGGGGCAGGGTGGTGCGGGCGTAGACGTGGGGCGCGAGTTCGTGCATGGGATTCAGACTGGGGAGAGGTGGGCTTGCAGGGCGTCGAGCACGGCTTTCAGCGCCGGCAGATCGGGCGCGCCGCCCTGGATCAGATCAGGTTTGCCGCCCCCGCGGGCGCCGGCGATGGCTTGCACCGCGGGCAGGGCCTGGCGCAAGTCGAGAGCAAGATCCGCAGAGCGGGCTGCGGCCCAGCGCGGGCCGGTTCCGTCGGGGCCGGCCCAGCCCAACGCGGCCACGCAGTCCCCCGCCGTGGTGAGGGCGCCGAGCAGCCGGTTGAGGGCCGCAGGATCGTCGCCCTCGATCTGGCTGCGCACGAAGCGCTGCCCGGCGATGACCGGGGCCGCGGCCAGCAGGCGTGCGGCTTCCTGTTCTAGCAGCAGGGCCTCGGCCTGGCGCAGGGCCGTGCGGGCGCGGGTCGCTTCTTCCTGCACACGGCTGATGGCGGCGGGCAGGTCGTCTAGGCCGGTGGTCAGCCGTTCGGCCAGCGTTTGGGTGATGGCCAGGCGGCGGCGGTGGTCGGCGGCAGCGCGATCGCCGCAGGCAAAATGGAGGCGGGCCTCGCCCCCCCGGCGCTCCACGCGGGTGACGATCAGGCTGCCGATGGCTGCGGTGGCAGCGACATGCGTGCCGCCGCAGGCCGACCAGTCGAGATCGGCGATCTCGACCACGCGCACCGGGCCAGCGACCGCGGGGGCCTTGCGCAGCGGCAGGCTGGCCGCGGCCTCTGCCGGATAGATGGCGCTGGTGATGGGGCGGTTTTCGCCGATCACCGCCTGGCAGAAGTCGAGAACCGCGTCCAGGTCGGCGGGGGTGGGTGGGGGGCCGGGCAAGTCGATGGTGACGCTGTCGGGGCTGAGGTGGAAGCCGATGGTGGGACGGTCGAGCAGGGCCACGCAGGCGGCGGAAAGGAGATGTTGGCCGCTGTGCTGCTGCATGTGATCGTAGCGCCGCGGCCAGGCGATTTCGCCGCTCAGTTCATCGCCCTCCGGCATTTGGTCGACATAATGATAAACGATCGCTTGCTCGCTCTCCACGGCCAGCACCTGCGCCCCGCCCAGGCGGCCCCGATCATGGGGTTGGCCGCCGCCGGTGGGGTAGAACAGGGTGCGGTTGAGCGCCAGGCTGGGCTGGGGGCCGGGCCGGCGGGCCAGCACGCGGGCGGTGAATTGCCGGCGGTAGGGATCGGCCCAGAAGAGTTTGCGGGTGGGGGGCAGGGTGGTCATGGCGGCGTGAGAACGACCGCGAAGGATAGCACAGGCGGGGGGCGCGGGTCAATGCAAAATTGCGCTCGCGCGCGCCTCTGTCACAGCCAGGATCGTCAGGCGTGCGGGCGGCCGGTGAGCTTGAGCGAGCGGGCCTGGCGATAGATGGCGTGGTAAGCGCGGGCCGGCTGCGCCCAGGAAAAGTCGCGGCGCATCCCTGCCTGCTGCATCTGCGCCCACAGGTCGCTGTGGCGGTAGATCTCCACCGCCCGCACCACCGCCGCGAAGAGGGCCATGCCATCGTACGGGTCGAAGCGGAAGCCTGTGCCCAGCGCCGGCGGGTGGTGGTCGCTGACTGTGTCGGCTAGGCCGCCGGTGGCGTGCACCACGGGAATGGCGCCGTAGCGCATGGCGATCATCTGATCCAGGCCGCACGGCTCGTGCCGCGAGGGCATGAGCAAGATGTCGCTGCCCGCAAACAGCCGGCGCATCAAGGCTTCGTCGTAGGTGAGGAGGGCGCGCAGGCGTGCGGGGTAGCGCGCTTCCAGGTCGCGCAGGTAGTTGTGATAACGGGGCTCGCCGGTGCCCATGATCAGCCATTGGGCGTCCAGGTGTTGCAGCAGCGGCTCGAGTACGGCGCTGAGGATGTCGTAGCCTTTGTGGTCGTTCAAGCGCGAGGTCAGGCCGATCAGGGGGATGTCGCTGGCCGGCGGCAGCCCCGATTCCTGTTGCAGGCTGCGTTTGCACTGGCTGCGCCCGCGCAGATCAGCGGCGTCGAAGGCTGCGGCCAGGGCGGTATCGGTGGCGGGGTTATAAAGGGCGGTGTCGATGCCGTTGAGGATGCCGATCAGCCGGTGCTGGCGGTCGCGCAGCAGGGGGTCGAGGCCTTCGCCATGCTCTGGGGTGAGGATCTCGCGGGCGTAGGTGGGGCTGACGGTGACGATCATGTCGGCAAAGATGATCCCCCGGCCCATCATGCTCACAACTTCGTTCAGTCCGGCGGAGAGATCGGGGTGGGCGATGAAGCCGTGGCTGTGGATGCCGGCGATCTCCAGCACGCGGTGGCCGAAGATGCCCTGGTAGCTGAGGTTGTGGATGTTGTAGATGACCGCGGTCTCGGTGAAGAAGGGATCCTCGGCGTAGGTGGTGCGCAGCCAGTTGGGGATCAGCGCGGTCTGCCATTCGTTGCAGTGGATGATCTGCGGCTGCCATCCCAGATGGCGGCAGGCTTCCAGCGCGGCGCGGCTGTAGAAGATGAAGCGCTCGCCATCATCGGGGAAGGAGTAGATGCCCTGGCGGCTGCCGAAAAAGCGCTCGTGTTCGATGAAATAGATCGGCAGGTCGGTTTCGGGGGCCTGCCACAGTCCCGCGTGCTCGTGGTTTTGCTCGAAGGGCACGGGAAAGCTGTCGAGCAGGCGGCGCAGCCCATGCCGGGCAGGGTCGATCAGGCCGTAGCGGGGCAGGATCAGGCGTACATCATCGCCCAGTTCGCGCAGGCCGCGGGGCAGGGCCGCGGCCACCTGCGCCAACCCGCCGGTGCGGGCATAGGGCACCAGTTCGGTGCTGAGGTAGAGGACGGTGAAGGGGGCGGGGGTGGGCATGTGCGGCTCGCAGAAAAAAACATCCGGCGTCAGAGGACGCCGGATGTGATCGTATCATGGCGGGCGCTTGCCCGGCAATTGTGGCGGCTCAGGGGCAGAAGTCCTTCAGCACGCTGATGTGGTTGGAGGCGTAGATGCTGGCATAGACCCGGTTTTGCCATACGGCAATGCCTTGGCCCCCGTGCACTGCGCCCACCGGCTGCATGGCCAGGCTGGTGAGATGCTGCTTGCCCGGCATCTGGTAGACGTAGATGGCGTCGTTGGCCGCGCCCACCACGAACAGGTGGTTGGTGGCGGGGTTGAGCGCGAGATCGTAGGGCCGCGCCGGGGTGCTGAAGCTGTCGATCAGGGTGAGGGAGGCGGCATCGATCACGGCGATGCGGTGATCGCCCCAGTGGCTGACGTAGATGTGGTGGGTGTTGGGGTTGTACGCGGCCGCGAAGGGCCCCATGCCGGTGACGATGAAGCCGAGATTGGCGCCGTTGCTATCCAGCACACGCACGCCGCTGGGGTTGCCATCATTGTAGATCGGCACGAACACGCGCGTGGCCGTGGCGGCCAGCAGGGCGGGGCCATTGCCTACGGGCGTTGTGGTCAGGATCTGGTTGGTGAGGCTGTTGATAACCGTCACCGAGTCCCCTTCGTAATTGCTGACGAAGACGCGGTTGGCCGTGCCGGCCACGCCGAAAGGCAGGGCGCCGGTGGGCAACGCGCCCAGCAGGGGCTGCGGATCTGTGGCGCTGAAGTAGCTCAGGGTGTTGCTATCGCGGTGGACAAAGTAGATGCGGCCATTGCTGAGGGCCAGACCATTGGCCCCGCGCCCGCTGCCGGCCACGGTGCGCAGGTAGGCCGGCCCGATGGTATTGACCACGCCCAGGCTGTGGGTGTCGTACAGCCCCACGAAGAGGCGATTGTTGGCCGCGACCAGACCCTTCGGCGCTGCGGCCAGGCCGATGTTCGTCTCCCAGGTGGGCAGGCAGGAGGAGGAGATCGGTGTGGCGGTGGGCGTGGCCGTGGGGCCGGGGATCGGTGTGGCCGTGGGTGTGGCGGTGGGGCCGGGGATCGGCGTGCGCGTGGGCGTGGGCGTGCGCGTGGGTGTGGCGGTGGCCGCGGGCTGGCCGAATTGGTTGAGGATCAGGGGCAGGAAGGTTGGGGGAGCGGCTCGCACGGCCACCCCATAGCCCACACAGCCGCCGAGATTGCTGTATTCTTCCACGCGCACGTAGTATTGGCCGGTGGCCGGGGCCTGCCAGATGATGCGCGAGGCCAGTCCGCGGCCAGGATCATCATCATTCAGCGCCAACTGGGTGATGCCATCGCTATCGATCAGGAAGAGAATGGTATCGGCGCCGGTGAGGAAATCGGTGCGAATATCGTAGTACCAGCCCTGAGCGGCCTGGAAGCGCACCCAATCCACATCGCCGCCCGGCTCGAAGGTGTGCATTTGGAACACGCCATCCACCGTGATCGGCTGCGCCTGGAAAGCGTTGTCATCCGGCTCGTAGCTGTCGGGCAGGCAGGCGGGTGTGGTGGGCGTGGCCGTGGGCGTGGCCGTGGGCGTGTCTGTAGGCGTGGCCGTGGGCGTGTCTGTAGGCGTGGCCGTGGGCGTGTCTGTGGGCGTGGCCGTAGGCGTGTCTGTGGGCGTGGCCGTAGGCGTGTCTGTGGGCGTGAGGGTGGCCGTGGTCGTTTGCGTGGACGTGGGCGTGACGGTCACTGTGGTGGTGATCGTGGCGGTGGGGGTCAAGGCCAACGCCTGCTGCCCGGCGGCGGCCCGCGTGATCATGGGGCCGAGGCGGGCGTTGCTCAGTCCGGGCGCGCCGGCCAGCAAAACCAGGATGAACAGGAGAAAAAGGAAGGGTCGTAGGGGGTGGGTGGGGCGCATTTGTGTCTCCTCGCGCAGGGCCGGGAGTGGCGGTGCGGGCTGTCAAGTCCAGGCCGGTTGATTGCGATGGCCGGCGCCCGCGCCGTGTTGGCTGGTCTGGCGCTGTATGAAGGATGACGCAGCCGCGGGGGGAACGTTACGTCCCCGCGTCCGATCGCCCCCTTCCTCCCCTGGCGGCGTGGTTGGCCGATGCCGCCGAATATGCCGCCGCCCGCCGCCGAATGAATTCGGCGTCTGATACGAAGAAACCCGTTGAAACGGGTTATTGATCACGCCATTCTGCCATAAAAACCTGCTTCAGCAGGTTTTCGATACCAGACCGTGAATTCATTCACGGGGCTGGATGGTTGGCGAATTCCGCCGTCCGCCGCCGAATGAATTCGGCGTCTGATACGAAGAAACCCGTTGAAACGGGTTATTGATCACGCCATTCTGTCATAAAAACCTGCTTAAGCAGGTTTCCGATAGCAGACCGTGAATTCATTCACGGGGCATTCACGGGGCGCCTGCGCAGGTCTTATGGCAGCACGCTGCCCACCCCCGGCGACCAGCCGATGCTTTGCCGGCCCAGCAGCCCGCGCACCCGGTGCAGGATGTGATAGGCCACTGTTTCCTTGTCCAGCAGCGGCAGCGATTCCACCGCGCCGTCCCGGGTGAGCAGGGTGACGCGGTTGGTATCCACGCCAAACCCGGCATCGGTGGCGCTGACATCATTCAGCACGATCATCTCCAGATTTTTGCTCGCCATCTTGCGCTGCGCATTTTGCAGCAGGTCGCTGGTCTCGGCAGCAAAGCCGACGACCAGCTTCGGCATGCCCAATTCCTGCCGGCGCTCGCCCACCGCCTTCAGCACGTCGGGCGTCCGTTCCAACTGGATGCCCGCGCCGGTGTCTTTCTTCAATTTGGTGTCGTGCGTCACCACCGGCCGAAAATCGGCAATGGCCGCGGCGCTGATCAACACATCCGTTTCGGGCAGCAGCTCCAGAGTGACGCGCAGCATGTCGCTGGCGCGGATCGCAGGCACCGCCCGCACGCCCAGCGGCGGGGCCACCGACATCGATCCGTAGATCAAGGTCACCTGCGCGCCCTGATCGCGCGCCACGCGGGCCAGAGCCACGCCCATCTTGCCGCTGGAGCGGTTGCCCATGAACCGCACCGGGTCCACCCATTCGCGGGTGCCGCCGGCGCTGATGGTGATGCGCAGTCCCGACAGGGGCCCATTCCGGCCCAGCAGGGTGCGGGCGTGCTCGACGATATCGGCCGGCTCGGACATGCGCCCGATGCCGCTGGCGCCGGAGGCCAGCCGCCCCGATTCAGGCCCCACGATGTACGCGCCGCGCGCCATCAAGGTCTGCAAATTGGCCTGCGTGGCCGGGTGCTGCCACATGTTCGCTTCCATGGCCGGGGCCAGCAGCAGGGGCGCGGTGGTGCTCAGCGCCGTGGCCGAGATGGGGTCATCTCCCATGCCCAGGGCCAGCCGCGCCAGGGTGTGCGCAGTCAGCGGGGCGATGATGAACAGCTGTGCCTTGTGCGCCAGCGTCACATGCCCGATCTTCTCCCCCTCGTACAGTTGCCACAAGTCGGTGACCGGCTGCTGGCCGCTGATGGCGCCGAAGGTGAGGCCGCTAACGAATTTTTGGGCGCTGTGCGTCATCAGAACGCGCACATCCGCGCCCGCTTGTGTCAGTTTAGAGCAGATATCCACAGCTTTGTACACGGCGATGCCGCCGGTGACGCCCAAGAGGATGGTTTTGTCGGCAAGGATGTTCATCGGTTACGCTCGTGGACGATGCGCAGCCCGTGCAGGGTCAGCGCGGGATCGTGGTGGGGGATGCGGTCGGTGTGGGGGAGGATGAGACCGGCCAGCCCGCCGGTGGCGATCACCGGGGCCGGGGGCTGGCCGGGCAAGGCGGGCAGCGCGGCCTGAATGCGGGCGAGCAGACCCTCGATCAGGCCGACATAGCCCAAGAGGATGCCGGACTGCATGGCGGTGGTGGTGTCGTGGCCGATCGGCGAGGGGGGCGGGGTCAGTTCGATGCGGGGCAAGAGCGCGGCCCCCCGTGTGAGGGCTTCGGCGGCGGTGAGCAGGCCGGGCGCGATGGCGCCGCCGATGAACGCACCCCCGGCGTCGACCACATCGAATTTAGTGGCGGTGCCCAGGTCGAGGGCGATGCAGGGCGCGCCCAGCCGCGCCTGCGCCGCTACTGCGTTCAGCAGACGGTCGATGCCCACGCGCCCAGGCTCTTTCACCCGCACTTCCAGCCCCAGATCCAGCCCCACGTGGGCGATGATCGGGGGGCATCTCAGCCGGCGCTGGCACATCTCGGCCAGCGCGGTGGTCAGCACAGGCGAGACCGAGCCGATGATGGCCGCGTGCACCTGGCCGGGCAGATCCAGGCCATCGGCGGCGCTGAGGGAGCGCAGCAGCGCCCAATGTTCATCCGCGCTGCGCCGGGTATCGCTGCTGATGCGCCACACCGTGAGGATCTCAGCCCCCTGAAACAGGCCGCAGACGATGTTGGTATTGCCGATATCGATGGCGAAAAGCATAATTTTCTATCAAGCTACACGCTGAACTCTCTATCTGATTGATCATGCAGCCAGAACCTGGAGTTGGACGCGATAACCCAGCCTGCGCAACAGCTCCTCACAATCGCTCCAGCTCAAATTGAAGGCCCGCACATCAGCCACTCCCAGGCGCGCAACCACATCGCGCGTGGTGCTGAAATCGCTTTCGTCGAACTCAGCCTCCATCATCGCCCACTCAGCCCAGTCAATCAATTCTCTGAGGCTCGTGGTATGGTACAAATACCCGGCCAATTTATCAGCAGCCACATGACGATTGATAATCATGCTATTCACTCCGTTACTCTGCGGTGACCTTTGTCGATGGGATACTTCTCGTGTACCTCGACCAACTGTCCCGTGTCTTCGTAGATTTCCTGGTAGAAACGCACTATCTGCTCACTGCTGTCGACCTCTTTGACATACCGGGCACGCCAGCCCTCTCTGCCGGCCACGTCGTGCCAATAACGCCGGCCGCCCTGCGCCAGTTCTGTCCAGTTGCCGAATTTTCATTCATTTTGCCTTCGTTTACGGAAAAATTTATCCATGTTGATACCTCAATGCGCTAGTCATCGATAGTATAACACAGCGCGAGAGGAGCGCCAATCGTGTTGGCAAGAACAAGTCGGCCACAGCATTGACCCCGCGTAGCGCCCCGGCTATAATAGCCCCACCCTGCTCCCCGGCCATTCTGCCTGCCCAGCGCACGCTTTGCTCCATCATGTCCACCCTGCCAGCCGACTACGCCGCCGCCCTGACTTCTGCCGCGCTCTATCCCATTCCCGCAGCAGGCTATCTGCGCTTCGGCGGCGCAGACCGCTCCGATTTCCTCAACCGCCAGACGACCAACGATCTGCGCTTGCTGGCCCCGGGCCGCAGTCTGACCACTGTGCTGACCACGCCCGTGGCCCGCATTCAGGATGTGCTGATCCTGGTGGCCGAAAGCGACCAGACCCTCGCCGCCCTCACCCTGCCGGGCCGGGCCGCGGCGACTTTCGCCCACCTGCGCAGCAAGATTTTCTTCATGGACAAGGTGACGGTGCACAACATCAGCGCCGAGTTTGTCCAATTCGACCTGATCGGCCCGCAGGCCGGGGCGATGTTGGCGGCGTTGGGCATCGCCCCCCCAGCGGAAGTGGGCGATGAGGCCCCGGCCACGCTGGGGAACCGCCCCGGCCGGGCGCTGCGGCTGCACGAGGGCGCGCTGCGACTGCTGATCGCGGCGGAAGAGGCCGCGGCCCTGCGCGCGGGGCTGGAGGCTGCCGGCGCGGCGATCCTCAGCGCCGAGAGCTACGACACCTTGCGCGTCGAAGCGGGACGGCCCGCGGCGGACCACGAATGCACCGAGGCCTTCACCCCGCTGGAGGCAGGCCTGCGCAGCGCCATCTCCGACCGCAAAGGCTGCTACACCGGCCAGGAGATCATCGCCCGCCAGATCACCTACGACAAGGTGACGCGCGAACTGGCCGGGCTGCGGATTTCGGCGAGCTCAGTCGAGCCGCCCGCGGCGCCCCTGCAACCGGGCGATGTGGTGCACGCCGAGGGCAAAGCCATCGGCGCGGTCACCTCCGCCGCCCTCTCCCCCCGCTTCGGCCCGCTGGCCCTGGCCATCCTCAAGCGCCCCTGGCAGCAGCCGGGCGAGCGCGTGCATGTGGGCGAGACCGAAACACCCGCCGAAGTCTGCGCCCTGCCCTTTGCCTGACACATGGTTATCTGGCGTCTATTGATCACCGAGCCGGCGGCTGGCGCCTGGAACATGGCGGTGGATGAGGCCGTCGCCACCCTCGCCGCCCGCGGGGAAAGCCCGCCCACGCTGCGTTTTTACCGCTGGCAGCCGGGCGCGGTCTCGTTGGGCCGCCATCAGCCGCACCAGGATGTCGATCCGGAACGGTTGCAGGCCCACGGGTATGATCTGGTGCGCCGTCCCACCGGCGGCCGCGCCATCCTGCACATCGACGAACTCACCTACAGCGTGGCCGGGCCGCAGCAGGAGCCGCGCCTGGCCGGGGCCGTGCTCGACGCCTATCACCGCATCAGCCAGGGGCTGGCCCTGGGCCTGCGCCGCCTGGGCGTGGACGCGGTGGAAGCCGCGCTCCCCGGCCCCCGCAGCGGCAGCCAGCCCGGCCCCGTCTGTTTCGAGACGCCCAGCGCCTACGAATTGTGCGTGGCCGGACGCAAGATCATCGGATCCGCCCAGAGCCGGCGCGCCGGATACGTCTTGCAACACGGCTCCCTGCCCTTGGAGGGCGATATCACCCGCCTGGTGGATGTGCTGGCCCTGCCACAGGAGGCGCGGGCGCAGCAACAGGCGCAGTTGGCGGCGCGGGCCAGCACCCTCGCCGCGCTCATGGGCCGCCGCGTCACTTTTTGGGAGGCGGCGGCCGCGCTGATTGACGGCCTCACCACCGCCCTGGAGATCGATCTGCAGGAGGGGGAGCTAAGCCCGGCGGAGTTGGCCCTGGCCCAGACCCTGCACACCGCACAATACACCTCCACCGCCTGGCTGCACCGGGTTTCCTAGCCGATGGTCATCGCCGCTGCCCGGATCGAACTGGAATTGCACGAGGGTTGCTCGTTGAAGGACAAGCGCCGCGTGGTCAAATCGGTGATCGCGCGCTTGCGCCAGCGCTACAACCTGGCTGCCGCCGAGGTGGACGCGCACGACCAGTGGCAGCGGGCGGTGATCGGCCTGACCACCCTCTCCACCGACCCGGCGCATGCCCACAGCCTGCTGGAAAAGGCCATCGCCAGCCTGGCGGAGTGGCGGTTGGATTGCGAACTGGCCGATTACACGATCGAAATTTGGTGATCGGACGGGGTTGGGGGTAAGTTGTAGGCGCACACCCTGCCTCAGACCCATCTGCCTGCCGGCGAGATGGCTGCGTCCCCCCTGGCAGGGAGTCCCTCTCAGAACTTACCATAACAATCACCCTTCAGGAGAGAAAACCATGAAAGATGCCCATCAATTTGGCGCGGCTGCCAGCCACTATGGTTTGGAGAATCATGGCCTGCGTAATTTGTGGTCGGCGTGGTGGAATTTGCCCACGCCGGCGCTGTATGACACCGCGGTGCGCAACCGCGAGGCTGTGTCGGTGCATTTAGGCCCGCTGGCTGTGCGCACCGGCCAGCATACCGGGCGCTCGCCCAACGATCGCTTCATCGTGCGCGAAGCTTCCAGCGAGGCAAAGCTGTGGTGGGGCAAGATCAACCGGCCTTTCGAGAGCGAGGCGTTTGGCCGTCTGAAGCAGCGGGTGCTGACCTATCTGGAAGGGCGGCAGGTCTTCATCCAGGATTGCTACGCCGGGGCCGACCCGGAATATCGCCTGCCCATCCGCGTGATCACCGAGACCGCCTGGCACAATCTCTTCGCCCGCAATATGTTCATCCGCGAGTTGGAGCGGGAGAGGCTGATGCGCCACATTCCCGAATTCACCGTCATCCACGCGCCCAGTTTCACCGCCACCCCGGCCGAGGATGGCACCCATTCGCAGGCCTTCGTCATCCTCAACTTTGCCGAACGCATGGTGCTGATCGGCGGCACGGCCTACGCCGGCGAGATCAAGAAGTCGATTTTCTCGATCATGAACTATCTGATGCCGCAACGGGGCGTGTTGCCGATGCACTGCTCGGCCAACATGGGGCATGATGGCGCGGTCGCCATCTTCTTCGGCCTCTCCGGCACCGGCAAAACCACGCTCAGCGCCGATCCCAACCGCATTCTCATCGGCGATGATGAGCATGGCTGGAGCGATCGCGGCATTTTCAACTTCGAGGGCGGCTGTTACGCCAAGGTGATCAACCTGTCGGCAGAGGCAGAGCCTGATATCTACGAGACCACGCGGCGGTTTGGCACGATCCTGGAGAATGTGGCCTACAACGCCCACACCCGGCGCATCGATCTGAATGACAGCTCGCTAACCGAAAACACCCGCGCGGCTTATCCGATCAGCCATATCTCCAACGCCACCCGTTCCGGGCTGGGCGGCCATCCCAAGGATATCATCTTCCTCACCGCGGATGCGTTTGGCGTGTTGCCGCCCATCTCCCGGCTGACCCCGGAGCAGGCGATGTATCACTTCATCAGCGGGTACACGGCCAAGGTGGCAGGCACCGAGCGGGGCGTGACCGAACCGCAGCCCAATTTCAGCGCCTGTTTTGGCGCGCCCTTCTTGCCCTTGCACCCCTTCACCTACGCCCGCATGCTGGGCGAAAAGATCCAGCGGCACGGCGCGCATGTGTGGCTGGTGAACACCGGCTGGTCGGGCGGGCCGTACGGCGTGGGCAGCCGCATGAAGATTCAGTACACCCGCGCCATGATCGCGGCGGCGCTGGATGGCAGTCTTGATGATGTCGCGACCACGCCCGATCCCATCTTCGGGGTGCATGTGCCCACGTCGGTGCCGAACGTGCCCGATCATGTGCTGCAACCGCGCAACACCTGGGCCGATGGCGAGGCCTACGATGTCCAGGCCCGCAAGCTGGCCGGCATGTTCCGCCAGAATTTCCAGCAATTCGAGCACGAGGTCGCCCCCGAGATCGCCGCCGCCGGCCCGCAGGGGTGAGGTTGGCTGTTGACGGGTATTCGGTATTTGGTATTTGGTATTCGGTATTTGGTAGTTGTTAGTGGAATTCATGGTAGCTTTTCTAAAAAACCCAATCCATTGATTGCTCCCATCCACTAGCAACTACCGATCACCAATCTACTAACCAACCTACCAACCAACCAACTAACCAACCAACCAACCAACCAACCTACCAACTAACCAACCAACCAACCAACCTACCAACCAACCAACTAACCAACCAACCAACCTACCAACCAACCAACCAACCAACCAACCACCCTACAAATTCACCTTCCCCTCCCCGGCCGTGCGGGCGGCGGCGCGGCGGTGCAGGGCCGCGGCCACGTGCGGCGGGCACATGTGGCTGATGTCGCCGCCCAGCAGCGCCACCTCCTTCAGGATGCTGGAGGAAAGGAAAGAATGGGCCTGGCTGGTCATCAGCGAACAAAATTCGATGTCCGGGGCCAACTGCTTATTCGTCAGCGCGATCTGATATTCATACTCGAAATCGGAGACCGCGCGCAGCCCCCGCACCATCACCTTGGCCCCCACCTCGCGGGCAAAGGCCACGGTGAGGCCGCTGTAGGCTTGCACCGTCACATTCGCCCAGCCCTGCACCGCCTCCGCGAAGAGCGCCACCCGCTCCTCGGCGTCGAACATCAGATGCTTGCTCGGCCGGTCGTAGATGGCCACGATCAGCCGGTCGAACAATTGGGCGGAGCGGTGGGCAATGTCCAGATGGCCGTTGTGCAGAGGATCGAACGTGCCGGGATAGAGAGCGGTGATCATGATAGGTCAATCTCCTGAGACCAGAAATCGGTCATGCGGTGGGCAAGGTGTTGATGATCAGGATGGTGGAGGCCAGGATCGGCATCGAGCAGGGCCTCCGCCTCCTTCCGGGCCAGCTCCAGCAGCCGGGTGTCGCTCATGCGCGCCAGTTTCAGATCGGGCAAACCGGACTGCCGCGCGCCGAAGAATTCACCCGGCCCGCGCAGGGTCAGGTCGATCTCGGCCAGCTCGAAGCCATCTTGCGTCCGCTCCATGGCCCGCATCCGTTCCAGACCGGAATCGCTGGTTGGGTCGGAGACGAGGACGCAGTAAGACTTGTGCGGGCCTCGGCCCACCCGCCCGCGGAATTGATGCAGTTGCGACAGACCGAAGCGTTCCGCGTTCTCGATCAGCATAACGCTGGCGTTGGGGATGTCGATCCCCACCTCCACCACCGCGGTGCTGACCAGGATCTGATACTCGCCGGCGGCAAAGGCCCGCATGATAGCATCCTTCTCGCGGCTGCTCAACCGCCCATGCAACAGCCCCAGACGCAGGCCTGGAAACACCTTGCGGCTCAGCCGTTGGTGCTCGGCCACTGCCGCGCCCACATCCTCCAGCCGCTCGCTGTCCTCCACCAGCGGGTAGATGATGAAAGCCTGCCGCCCCCCCTCCACCTGCTCGCGTATGAATTTGTACACGCGCGGGCGCGTGTCTGGCTTCACCCAATAGGTTTTGATCGGCTGGCGACCGGGGGGCAGCTCGTCGATGGCGCTGACATCCATATCGCCGTAGATGGTCAGGGCCAGGGTGCGGGGGATGGGCGTGGCCGACATCACCAACGTGTGCGGGGTGAGGGGGGCCGCGTCCGCGGCAGCGTTCAGGGCCGATCCCTTCTCGCGCAGCGCTGCCCGTTGCGTCACCCCAAAGCGGTGCTGCTCATCCACCACGATCAGAGCGAGGTTGGCGAAGCGCACCCCCTCCTGGATCAGGGCGTGCGTGCCCACCAGCAGGTCGATCTCCCCTGCGGCCAGGTCGGCCAGCAGCCGCTCACGCGTTTTGCCCGTGACCGCGCCGGTGAGCAGGGCCACACGCACCGGCCAGCCGGTGACCGGGTGCAGCAAATGCGCGAACTGCTCTTGCAATTTGCGGAAATGCTGCTCGGTCAGAATCTCGGTGGGGGCCATGATCGCGCCCTGCGCCCCCTGGCAGATGGCGGCCCACAACGCCGCCGCCGCGATCACCGTCTTGCCGCTGCCCACATCCCCCTGCAACAACCGCGTCATCGGATACGCCTGCCGCAGGTCGCGGCGGATGTCGGCCAGCACCCGCTGTTGCGCGGCGGTGAGGGTGAAGGGCAACGCCTGCAAAAACAGGGCCAGATGCGCATCGGCCAGAGGCAGGGGCTGGGCCGGTTTGCTTTGCCAGGCGCGATGCTGGCCCAGCACGCCCAGTTGGATGGCGAGCAACTCATCGAAGGCCAGCCGTTTGCGGGCGCGATCCAGGGCCGCGGCATCGTCGGGGAAGTGCACCTGACGCAGGGCCAGGCCCAGGGGCGGGTATCCCAACCGCTGCCGCAGGCCCTCCGGCAGGGGATCGGGCAGTTGCGGGGCCCACGCCTCCACGGCCTGCCGGATGATCTTGCGCAGCACGCGGGCCGAAAGCCCCTCGGTGAGGGCGTAGACCGGCACAATGCGGGCGGTGTGCGTGGGATCCTCGCTGGCTTCCTCGAATTCGGGCGATTCCATCTGCCGTTCGCCCAGGTAGCTGGCCACCTTGCCGCTGAAAAAATAGGCGCGGCCGGGAAAGAGGGCTTTGTCGATGTACGGGTTCCAGAAAGAGGCGGTGATCTTGCCGCTCTCATCGCTGAGTTGAGCGGTAGTCAGGGTGCGCCCGCTCGGTGTGCGGCGGGCGTGCAGCCCCCGCACCAGCGCCTGGATGGTAACTTCGTCGCCGATGCGCAGATCGGCGATGCGGCGCAGGTTGCTATAGTCCTGATAGCGGTGGGGCAGATGCCAGAGCAGATCGCCCACCTGTTGCAGGCCCAGGCGGGCCAGGGTCTGCGCCAGTTTGGGGCCGACGCCGCTCAGGCTGGTGAGGGGCGCGTGCAGGCCGCTGTGCTCAGGCGCGGTCGGGCGGGCCGGGCGGGCCGGGCGGCCTGGCTTGCTCGGTTCGGTTGCAGTCGCCGGCCGCGGGCCGGCTGTGAACGCGGCCAGACTCTCGCGCAGATGGCGGACGGTGCTGGGCCGCACTTCCAGCGGCGTCAGCGCGTAATCGCTGAGCAACTGGGTGATGTGCGCGGCCCGTTCAGCGCTCTCCTTGCCGGTGATCTGCGCCACCATCTCCATGTGCCAGATGCGGGCATATTCGCTCAGCCCTCCCACCACCGCGTCATCGCCGTAACCGCGCGCTGCTTCCAGATCCAGGATCTTGCGCAGCGTGGAGATAGGATCGCTCATGTTGTAAACAGATCTGGCAGATTAACCTGGTTTTCGCGAGAAAATGCATCCTTTGCAGCAAAAATCCGATTATCAGAAGTAATGATCTGCTTGCTCGCGCACGATCACGCCCAGGCCTGTAAGGCCGATAAACGTGGCCAGGGTTGGGTGATACGCGTCGGTAAACACCGGCAGATCGGGATACGCCAGTTCCAGACGTTCCAGTAGTTGTGTGGCGTCCTGTGTATTTCCCCGTTGTAATAGAGAAATTTCCTTGAGATAGGCAAATTCGTTAATAAATGTGAATAATTTTTCCACCATATCTTGGGAGTTGCGCACTTTTTCCATCACGATCAGGTTGCCTTCGCGCATCTCCATCAGGGGATGAATGCGTAACATCGCGCCCAGGATCGCTTGTGACCGCCGGATCATCCCATCCCGTTCTGGGTAGTTCAGATCATCCACAAAAAAGCTGAGGAAGATGCTGGGGATGATCCCCCGCACCATGCGGGCGATATCGGGCAGAGCGGCGCCGCGGGCGGCCTCTTCCGCGGCGCGGATCACCACCATCCCCAGCCCCCGGCTGATCGATTCGCTGTCGATGATGGTGATACGGGTATGGCCGCGCAGGCTAGCGGCGGCGGTGCGCGCCATCTGCACCGTGTTACTCAGTTTGCCGGAGATGTGCAGCGAGAGGATTTGATCCGTCTCTTTGCTCAGGGCGTGGTAGACGTCGACAAATTCTTGCAGCAGTGGGGCTTGCGCCCGCGGCAGCGTCTTCACCGCGCTCAGCTTGCGGGCGTAGCTGTCGATGTTCAGCTCCACGCCCTCCTGGTAGATGCGCCGGCCAATGCGCAGGCGCATGGGCACCACGCGGATGCCGAAGCGTTCGATCTCATCGGGCGTCAGATGCGCGCTGCTATCGGTGACAATGCGGACAGGTTTCACTCAGGACCTCAGAGACAGGTGGGCGGGGGAGAGGGGGGTTATTCGGCGGAGAGGAGGTAATGGTAGTGCGGCTGGCCGCCGTGCAGCAATTCGAACTCTTGATCGGGGAAGAGCGTTTGCAGATGTTCTGTCAGCGCCTCCGCCTCTTCGGCGGTGACAGGCTCGCCATAGTAGAGGGTGAACAGTTCTGTCTCGCCCCCGGCCTCCAGGCGGCGGAGGACGTCGATCATCACTGTTTCCACATCGGCGCCCTTGCAACAGAGGATGCCATCCACGATGCCGATGATGTCGCCCACGCGGGTGGTAACATCGCCGATGGCGGCTTCGCGCACCGCGGTGGTGATCTCGGCGGTATGCACGGCTTGGGCGGCGGCAGCCATGGTTTGGGCGTTTTCGGCCGGGCTGGCCGTGGCGTGATAGCCGAGCATGGCGGCGATGCCCTGGGGGACGGTGCGTGTTTCGATCACGTGCAGGGTTTTGGCGCTCAGCTCCGCCGCCTGCCGCGCCGCCAGGATGATGTTTTTGTTGTTGGGCAGGATGATGACCTCTTCCTGCGGCAGCGATTCTGCGGCGTGCAGGATCTCTTCGGTGGAGGGGTTCATCGTTTGGCCCCCGGTGACGATGGCGCAGACGCCCAGGCTCTCGAAGACCTTGCGCATGCCTTCGCCTGAGACCACCGCCACGATGCCCAGGCAATCGGGCGTCAGCAAGGCGCCGGGGTGGGGCTGCGCCGTGATCTCAGCCGAACGGGCGGAGGCCGCGGCCGCGACCGGGCCATCTTCCTGCCATTCACCCTTGCGCCGCAGGGTTTGCAGGGTCATGTTCTCCAGCACGATGTCATCCAACTGCCCCAACGAGGCGCCGAAGGTGAGGAAGGGGCCGGGATCGGTGTGATGCACGTGCACCTTCACCACCCGCCCGGCCCGGCCAACCACCACGCTATCGCCGCCCAGTTCCAGCAACTGCTGGCGGATGGCGGCTTCGTCCAGATCGTCGCCGTAGACGAGGTATTGGATGTCGTAGCCCCACTCCTCCTCGCCCAGCGCGGCCAGATCAGGTTGCGGCAGCGCCGGCGTTGCCGCGGCTGTGATCTGATCCGGCTGCAGCAAGTGTTCACCGCGCAAGTATTTGGCCATGCCTTCGAAGAAATAGAAGAGTCCCTGGCCGCCGGCATCGACCACGCCCGCCTGTTTGAGCACGGGCAGCAGGTTGGGGGTGTTTTGCAGGGCCTGATGGGCCTTGGCCAGCGCGGTTTCGAGCACGAACCGCAAGTCGGAGTTGATGGCGGCAGCGTGGCTGCTGGCGTCGGCAGCTTCGCGGATCACGGTGAGGATGGTGCCCTCGACCGGTTTGAGCACGCCTTTGTAGGCGGTTTCGCGGGCCTGGCGCAGCGCTGCTGCGAAATCGGGCGCGTCGAGGGCTTCGGCCCCCTTCAATTGTTGCGCCATGCCCCGCAGGATCTGGGAGAAGATGACGCCGCTGTTGCCGCGCGCCCCGCGGATGGCGCCATTGGCAAACGCCTGCACCACGTCGGCGGCGGAGGCGTTGATCGAATCTGCGGCGGCTTTCCATGCCGCCTGCATGGTCAGCACCATGTTGGTGCCGGTATCGCCATCGGGCACGGGGAAGACGTTGAGCGCGTTGACGATGTGGCTGTGTTGTTTCAGCCAGGCATAGCCGGCCCCGAACATGTGGTGGATGTCGCTGCCGCTGAGAGAGCGGATGGGGGCCGGGCCGGCGGGGGGGTGTTCAGGAGGGGTGGGTGTGGGAGAACTGGCCAACATGCGCCTTCCTTGGTCAGGCCGTGGAGGTAGAGGGGCTGACGCGCAGGCCCTGCACATGCACATGGACTGCGGTCAGAGGGATGCCGGCCACGTCTCGCAGCGAATAGTGCACCCGGCGGATCACTCCGTGGGCGACTTCGGCCACGCGCGTGCCGTACTCGACGATGATGTAGAGATCGACGACCACGCCTTTGTCTGTGACCTCGATCTCCACCCCGCGGTGGGCGTCGGCGATATTGAGCAGGGTTTTGGTCCAGTCATCGAATTTGGTTTTGTGGGCCAGACCGACGACGCCATAGCATTGCAACACGGTTTCGACCACGAGCGTAGCGATGGCGTTGGGCGATATCTCGATCTTACCCAGCGAGGATTGGCGTTTGGTCACGCGAGGGACTCCATGAAGCGAGGCAGGGGAACTGAGGGGTGGGGGTGTGAGCAGCGTAAGGATCGGCGCGAGTTTTGCGATTCGGGCGGATGTCTGCTATAGTAGCGCTTGCTCCCGTGCAAGGGGGCTTTTCTATGTCACCACGAGGGCGTCTTTGCTGTGGCAGGGCGTCTTTGATTTTCGCTAATTTTCCTGGAGCAGATGATCATGGCCAAGTGTGAAGTATGCGGCAAAGGCCCGCAATTCGGCAACCACGTGAGTTTTTCGCAGCGGCATGTCAAGCGACACTGGAACGCCAACGTACAGAAGCGTAAACTGACGATTGCCGGCAAAACACAACAAGTGCATGTTTGCGCCAATTGCCTGAAGACGATGACCAAGACCCAGTGAGGGATGCGCGAACCCAGCCTGGCAAAACGCCAACCGCCGCGGTTGGCGTTTTTTGCTGTCTATGAACCGCCCAGGCGCTGTACCAGGTCGATATAGTTCTGCATGGCTTCTTCTTTGCTGGCGCCGCGCAGGGCGGTCCAGGCATCGTACTTGGCCCGGCCCACGAAATCGGTGAAGCCGGGGCGTTTGCCGGCGACATCGCCGGTGGTGGCCTGTTTGTACAGGGCGTAGAGCTTGAGCAGGGTGTCGTTATCAGGGCGCTGCGGCAGGTTTTGGGCGGCAGTGGCCGCGGCGGCGAAGCGTTGGGAAAGGGATGATTCGGGCATGAGCATTCCTGGCGGTAGGGGGCGGTGATAGAATGCCGGTATCTTACACGATCCTGAGCAGGGGGTAAAGTGTTTGGGGAGGGGTGGGTGAGCGGGAGGATTTCCGAGGCGGATCACCACTGCTGTAGATGGGGCGCCCAGCCCTTGGGCGCGCCATCTTAAGCGTACCCCCCCAGGCTCACCCCCAGGCTGCAACTCTATTGACAGGCGCTGGGTTATGTGTTACACTCATTATGTTGTTATAATAACATAGTCTCCGCTTAACAGAACCCATTGACTGATCAGCGGTTCTTTAATGCCCAAAATATATTCCTGCCCAACCAGGATCGGCTGGTAGTACAGGGCGGTGGGACAGAATGATTTGGAGCAGATCCGCCGCCTTCTGCGCCAAGTCTCGCGCGCTGGGTGGGAAACAGTCCCCTCTTTTCACGTTGCCGGAGGTCAAGTTTGCACGGAACAAACACAGCCCTTAACGATTTCCTTGCCAACCCACTCAGTTTCTCACAAGCATTTGCGGAGGTTTTTCCATGTTACCTTTCTACAAACGTGCGTTGACGTTCTTGTTCCTCTCCCTTGCTCTTCTGGGCCTCCTGGTCGGCTGCGCGCCGGTGGCCGCACCGCCCGAACCGGCCAAGGAAGCGCCGCCGGCAAAGGTGGCCATGTTGATGGCGGTCTCTTGCGATGATTCCGGTTGGGGCACCCCTGGTTGTGAGGGCATCAAACAGGCTGCGACCAAATACGGCATCGAATACTCTATTTCGGAGAAAGTGGCGATTGCTGATGCCGAGGCCGCAGTGCGTGATTACGCCGCCAGAGGCTACAACCTGATCATCGGTCATGGGTTCCAGTATGGCGACGCCATCGGCGTGGTGGCGCCCGACTTCCCCGACACTTCCTTTGCCATCTATGCGGGCTATGCCGAGGGCCAGAACATCACCCCCATTGATCCCAAGAATCATGAAAATGGTTATCTGGCTGGCATTGTCGCCGGCCACCTCACCAAGAGCAAGGTCATTGGCTCTATCGGTGGGTTCGACATCCCTACCGTCGTACGTGTCCTCGAAGGTTATTGCCTTGGTGCACAGTCCGTAGATCCATCTATCAGGTGCATCTACAACTACCCCGGCAATTGGGCCGATGTGCAGAAGGGTGCAGAAGCTGCGCAAGCCATGATGGACGCCGGCGCTGATGTTTTCTTCCATGATGCCAGTCTGACTGGCGTGGGCATGCTGCAGGCAGCTACAGAGGCCGGCAAGTACGGTATTGGATTCGGCACATGCCAGGACGCTATTCACAAGGATCTGATCGCCACAAGCGCGCTCGATGGTATCGCCGAGACGATGGTGTTGGCGGTGGATATGTTCATGGAGGGCAAGCTGGTCGGCGGTCAAACCTTGCGCCCACAGATGGCCGATGGCATCTTCACCTTGTGTCCCTATAGCGGCGCTGTCCCGCAAGCCGCCAAGGATGCGGTGGAGACCGCCCGGCAACAGATCGTGTCTGGCGAATTGGTGGTGGAGGAAATCAGCACACCTTCGAACTAAACCCAACGTGACCACCCGTGGGCGCCGGTGTGACCGGCGCCCACGGGCATCCCTGCCTGCCATGTCCATCCCGCCGCCTGCGATCGAGATGCTGGACATCACCAAGCGTTTTCCTGGCGTGGTGGCGAATGATCGCGTCTCGCTGAGCGTGCGCAAAGGGGAGATCCACGCGCTGTTGGGCGAGAATGGCGCGGGCAAGACCACGTTGATGAATGTACTCTACGGCCTTTACCGACCAGACGCCGGCCAGATTGCCATCCATGGCCGCCCGGTGGAGATCAGCGGGCCGCGCGCTGCCATTGATCTGGGGATCGGCATGGTGCATCAGCACTTCATGTTGGTGCCAGTGCTGTCGGTGGCCGAGAATGTGATCCTGGGGCTGCACGGGCAGGCTTCCCTGCTCGATCTGGCTGCAACCAGCCGCCGCCTGAGCAAGTTGGCAGCGCAAACCGGCCTGAGTGTCGATCCCGCTGCCAAGGTGTGGCAGCTCCCTGTGGGGGTGCAGCAGCGGGTCGAGATCCTCAAATTCCTCTTTCGCGGCGCGGACATCCTTATCCTGGATGAGCCAACAGCTGTGTTGACCCCTGACGAGACGGCCCGCTTCTTTGCTGTACTCAGACAACTGCAAACGCGTGGGGTGACGATCGTTTTGATCACCCATAAGCTCAAGGAGGTGATGGCCATCAGCGATCGGGTAACGGTCATGCGCGGCGGCCGCCAGGTGACAACCCTGGACACAAAAGGAACGACGCCCGCACGCCTGGCGCAGTTGATGGTCGGACGCGACGTGCTGCTGGAAGTCGCCAAACGCCCGGCCATGGCTGAGCGCCGGCCTGTGCTGGCGATGCACGACCTGCACGCACGCAATGAACGGGGCCTGATGGCCCTGCGCGGGGTATCCCTCACGGTGCATAGCGGTGAAATCCTGGGGCTTGCCGGCGTCTCTGGGAATGGTCAGGAAGAGTTGGCCGATGTACTTGCCGGTGTGCGCAGCATCGAAGCCGGCGCGCTGCATCTGCATGGTCAGGCGCGGCCATGGACGCACCCGCGGGCCGTGCTGGCCCAGGGCGTGGTGCAGGTGCCTGCGGACCGGCTGGCCGATGGGGCCGTGGCTGATTTCACGATTGCGGAAAATGCGGTGCTTCCCACCCATAACCGGCGACCGTTCAGCCGCCGTGGTATCCTCAACTGGCCGCGGATCCGGGAATTTGGCCGCCGCCTGATCGAGGAGTACGACATCCGTGGGGCGCGGCCTGACAGTATGGCCGGGTGGCTGTCAGGTGGAAACCTGCAGAAATTGATCCTCGCCCGGCAAATCACCCTGGATCCTGACGTACTGGTGGCCGTGCAACCTACGCGCGGGCTTGATGTCGGCGCCACCGAATTTGTGCATCGCAAGCTGATCGAGACCCGTGACGCCGGTAAGGCCATCCTGCTGATCAGCACCGACCTTGATGAGATCCTCAGTCTCAGCGACCGGATCGCCGTGATCTACGAAGGACGCATCAACGGCGAGCTGCTTCCCCCCTTTGACCTCGATCGGCTAGGCCTGCTCCTGGCCGGGGACGAGGCTTGAGGCAGAGAGAACCACAGAAAGGAGTCGCCCAGGTGAGTCTACTTGTTGCCCGCGAACGCCCGCTAACATCTCCGTTGGTCTATACCCTGATCGTCCTCGGCGGTGCTCTACTGGCCCTGCTATTGGGGGCGGTGTTGATGGCGCTGTGGGGGGTGAGCCCCCTTCAGGGGTACCGCGAGTTATTTATGGGCATGTTTGGCTCGGCCCACAGCATTTCTGAATCGCTGCTGAAGGCCACGCCGCTGATTATCATTTCCTTGGGCATTGCCATTGCTTTCAGCGCCTCAGCCTGGAACATTGGCGCCGAAGGGCAGTTCTACATGGGCGCGCTGGCAGCGACGGCATGCGCCCTTGTTTTTTCGCAGGCGCCCGGCTATTTGCTGTGGCCATTGACACTGATCGTCGCCATGGTAGTGGGAGGGATATGGGCGGCGCTGGCAGGCTATCTACGCGCCCGGTACGGTATCAACGAGATCATCGTTACGGTGATGCTAAACTACATCGCTATGTATTTTGTGCAATACATGTTGGCATCCCCTTTGCGTGAGACCCAGGCGCGGGGCGTGGGCTATCCGCAGACCGATGTCATTCCTCAGACGATTTGGCTGCCACGGTTGGCGCCAGGCCTGCGCCTGCATGTTGGATTTCTGCTCGCCGTCGCTCTGGTTTTCGTGGTGTACATGCTACTCAGACATACCACCCTTGGTTATCGCTTGCGCGCTGTGGGATACAATTGGCGGGCAGCGCGACACGCCGGCATCGGCGTTTCCAACGCCTTGATCTGGGCAATGGGCTTAAGCGGGGCGCTGGCAGGCCTGGCCGGCCAGCTAGAGGTCACCGGTGTGCATCGTCGCTTGCTGTGGGGAATCTCTCCTGGCTATGGATTTCTGGCCATCGTGGTGACTTTGTTGGGCAACCGGCATCCGTTTGGCATCTTCATCGCCGCCATCTTGCTGGCCGCGCTGGATTTCGGCGCCCAGACCATGCAGCGGGGTACCGGTGTGCCGGTAGCGCTGGTGCATACTATCCAGTATCTCATGGTGATTTTGGTCGTGGGGGGAGGTGTGTTACGCACCCATCGTCTTACCCTGTTCGACCCTCTCTTCCGAAGGCGCGAGGCGTAACCATGGACCAAATGCTCACTCTGACCTTCATGACAGCGATGCTGGCGGCAGCATTTCGTTTTGCCACGCCGATCCTGCTGGCGGCGCTGGGTGAGATCTTCACCGAACGTTCAGGCATCCTCAATCTGGGGATCGAAGGGGTGATGTTGGGCGGCGCCTTCGTCGGTTTCTATGTCATGTATGTCAGCGGTAACATGTGGTTGACTTTTCTGGCAGCCATTTTTGCTGGTTTGTGTATGGGGGGAGTGTTGGGCTTTTTCTACATCACCTTGCGGGCCAACCAGGTGGTTGTGGGCATCCTTTTCAGCTTGATGATGGTTGGCCTGACCAGTTTTCTCTACCGTTTGCTCTTTCATGAGACCATGCTGGGTAAGCAGGAACGGTTGACCCAGTTGCCCATCCCCGGTCTCAGCCAGATTCCCTTCCTGGGTGAGATCCTGTTCACGCAGTCCCCGCTCACCTATCTGGCCTTGCTGTTGGCGCCTGTGGCGCATTTCCTCCTTTACCGCACCGAGTTTGGCCTCAGTGTGCGGGCTGTAGGGGAGCACCCGCGCGCTGCCGATACCCTGGGCGTGTCTGTCACGCGGCTGCGCTATCTGAGCGTGTTGATCGGCTGCGGCGCAGCTGCGGTGGGTGGCGTTTTCTTTTCCTTGCATTTCGGGCAGTTTCTGGATGAGATGCTTTTAGGTCGTGGCTACATCGCCGTCGCCATCGTCATCTTTGGGCAGTGGCGTCCGGGGCGGGCCCTGCTGGGCGCCATCATCTTTGGCCTGGTAGATGCTTTTGCCCTGCGCTTGCAAGCTTTGTCCATCACTGTGCCCTTTCAATTCCTACTCATGCTGCCCTATGTTCTCACCATCCTGGCGCTTCTTATCTCTGTGCGCTTTCGCGGCGATGTTGGGTCGCCCAGCGGGCCGCACGCCCTGATGGCGCCCTATGAACGGTAGATCGACAGTGACTTTCTTTATGGCTATTGCAGCGCAAAATATATTATATTGTTATAATAAATTAACTCCGCTCCTTTCCATGTTTATCACCCAGCGAGGATGATGCCCGTGTCCCATCTTCTTTTCGACCAGGCCACCTCGGTAGCCCATGCGATCGAGCTCTTGAACACCCCTGGACTCCGTGCACAACCAGTGGCAGGAGGCACAGACCTTGTGGTGGCCATGCGCCAGCGCGGCCCCTGGTTCGACCGGCTGGTCGACATTTCCGCCATTCCTGAATTACGGGAGATCGTGGTGCGCGGCGACCAGATACGCCTCGGCGCCTGCGTCACCTTTGCCCGCGCTGCCGCTCACCCCCAACTGCGCGCGTTGACGCCGATGCTGGCGGAAGCATGCCTTAGCATCGGCGGCCCCCAAATCCAAAATGTGGGCACTGTGGGGGGAAATGTGGCCAACGCCGCCGCCTGCGCCGACACGCTGCCCGTGCTTGTGGCTCTTGACGCCCAGGCGCACATCGCCGGCGCCGCCGGAGAGCGTGTCCTTCCTGTCAGCGAGTTGATCATCGCCCCCCATCACACCGCCCTACAGCAGGGGGAACTCCTTACCGCTTTCAGCTTTGCCGCCCCTCCAGCCGGCGCCCGGTCGATCTTCATCAAAGTTGGGCGGCGCAACGCTCAGGCCATTTCCCGGTTGAGTGTGGCTGCCATAGGCCATGTGGACGCGGCTGGACTGGTGGATCACGTCCGGCTGGCCGTCGGCGCCGCCTTGCCCCGTCCACAGCGTCTGACTGCCGTCGAGGCGCTGGTGCATGGCCAACGCCCTGCTCCCGGTCTGTACGCGCTGGCTGGCGCCCAGGCGGTGGCCGTGATGCTCGATATCACGGGCCGGCGCTGGTCTACCGAATACAAAGAAGTTGCGCTGTCACAACTGGCCCCGTACGCATTGGCGCGTGTCCTCGAAGACGCGCCCCTCCCTACTCGATTCGATACCCCCTGATGCCATCAAGGAGGCTGTTTTTTATGCTGATTCAGTTCACGCTCAATGGCCGGCCAGTTTCGGTGGAGGCGCCGGCGCATCTCACCCTTCTGACGGTGCTGCGCGATTATTTTCACCTGACCGGCGCCAAAGAGGGATGCAGCATTGGCGAGTGCGGCACCTGCGCAGTGCTGGTCGATGGCGAGTTGGTGAATAGCTGCCTGATGTTGGCGCCCAAGGTGGCGGCGCGTACGGTGCTGACCATCGAAGGAGTCAGCCCCGCGGATGGTTCGCTGAGTGATCTGCAGGAGGCCTTTATTGCCTACGGGGCGGTGCAGTGTGGTTTCTGCACACCGGGCATGGTGCTGGCAGGCGAAGCGCTTCTGGCCCAAACCCTCACCCCCACCCGCGAGCAGATCCGTACAGCGCTGGCCGGGAATCTCTGCCGCTGCACCGGCTACCAACAGATCGTGGATGCCATCGCCGCCGCCGGCGCGCAGCGCAAGGAGGTGAACTGATGGCTGGACGACAGTTCATTGGCAAACCCGCCCGCCGGGTGGATGCCGCCGACAAAGTGACAGGACGTACACGCTACGTCGCTGACTATCAACTTCCGGGCATGCTCTACGCTCGCTGTCTGCGCAGCGAGTGGCCGCACGCCGTCATGACCCATCTCGACGTCAGCCCGGCGCTGAACGTGCCTGGCGTGGCCGCCGTGATCACCAGCGCTGACTTTGTCGACGATGGCCGATTTGGCTTTCCCGTGCGCGATCAATACATCCTTGCCCATGAGCGGGTGCGCCATGTGGGCGAGGCAATCGCTGCGGTGGCGGCAGAAACGCCCGAAGCCGCCGCCGCAGGCCTACACGCCATCCGATGCGAACTGGAACCACTGCCAGCGGTCTTCGAAAGCGCACAGGCGCTGGCGCCAGACGCGCCACAGATCGGGCCCGATCGCCGCGATGGCCGCCATCCCAACTTCCTCCACTCCGAGATTGTGCGGTTGGGCGATCCTGACCGCGCGTTGCCACAGTGCCCTGTGGTTCTCGACGCCGCCTATTCCGTGGCGCAGCAAGAGCACGCCTATCTCGAGACCGAGGGCGCGCTGGCTATCCCAACACCGGAAGGAGGGGTGGTGGTCTATGCCTCCAACCAGAGTCCATTTATCAATCGGGAGATTCTGGCGAGTGTCTTGGGCCTGCCTGCGGATCGGGTGCGCGTGATTCAGGCCCCCGTGGGCGGGTCCTTCGGCGGCAAGGATGACCTGAATTACCAGGCATCGGCCCAGTGTGCAGCGCTGGCGCTGAAGAGCGGGCGGCCCGTACGTATGACCTTCCCCCGTGAAGAAAGCATGATTGCCAGCTACAAACGGGATGCCATGCACATGCGCGTGCGGTTGGGGGCGCTGCCGAACGGGGATCTACAGGTATGTAAATTCACAGGCCGGCTCGATTCTGGCGCTTACGCCTCGCAAAGTGTCTTTACCTCATGGCGCGCAGCCGTGCATGCCATGGGCGCCTATCGTTACGAGCATTGCCATGTCGATATCGATTGCGTTTATACCAACAATGGCTATGCCGGCGCCTTTCGCGGGTTTGGCAATACCGAGGTGTGCTTCGCCATCGAGCAGGCGATCGACGAGATGGCCGATGCGCTTGGTCAGGATCCCCTTGCCTTTCGCCTGCGCAACTGCTTGCGCTTGGGGGATGAAACCGCGTTCGGCCAGCGCCTCGAGGAGTCGGTGGGCTTGGCTGAGTGTCTGGAGGCCGTACGCAAAGCCAGCGGGTGGGATGAGAAGCGCGCCGCCTATGCGCGTCAACCCGCGGGGCCAATACGCCGCGGCCTCGGCGTGGCGGCTGTCTTCCACGGCACTTCGCTTGGGGCCGAGGGCGCCGACTACGCCGCCAGCACCATCTCGGTGGCAGAGGATTACTCGATTGCCCTTACCTCTGGGTTGACCGATTACGGCACCGGCGCAGCCACAGTGTTTACCCTCATTGCCGCCGAAGAACTGGGGACGAGACCGGAACGCATCCGGTTGCTGCGGCCAGATACCAACACTTCCCTCGAGTCCGGGCCTACGGTAGCCAGTCGTTCCACCATGTTGGGCGGGAATGCGGCCCGTTTGGCCGCGCAGAACCTGCGGCAGATGCTGGATTTTGCCGCAGCTTCGCTGCTCAACTGTCCGCAGAATCGACTCCTGCGGGTTGGCGAAGCCTACATCGGTCCCAGCGAAGAGCCGGCGACCTGGGAGCGGATCGTCGACCATGCCCGTTCTCTGGGCCTCATTCTGTCCGCGCATGGCCGGTGGAGCGCCCCCCACATCCATTGGGATAGCCAGGCTGGCCGCGGCTCCGCGTACATAGCCTATCACTTCGGCGCCCATGTGGCCGAAGTTACGGTGGATATGCGTACAGGAAAGACTGATGTGACCGGCTTCTGGGCGGCGCATGACGTCGGCGCCACCATCTTCCCCCAAGGCGCTATGGGTCAGGTCTATGGCGGCGTCGCCCAGGGCCTGGGATATGCGCTGATGGAGGAGGCCCGATACGAAGCGGGCTATTTGCAGGCCACCAACTTCGATACCTACCTGATTCCTACGGCAAAGGATGTCCCCGACATCACCTGCATCCTCCTGGAAAAACCTTATTCACAGGGCCCGTTTGGTGCCAAGAATGTGGCCGAGCCGGCGATGGTGCCCGCCGCCCCAGCCATTTGCAACGCCATCGCCCATGCCACTGGCCGCCGGGTACGCGATCTGCCCGCCAACCTGGAGCGCGTGCTGCTGGGGCATGCATTGTCCCACAGCGATGGCGGCCTGGCCTGCAAGATAGGGCTGGCCAGGCCGCGATAGTCAGCGATTACGCCATGCTTTCATGCACCACCTGCACCTTCAATCCCTGCTGGCGACGGGCGATCTCATAGGCCTCCTGCGTTTGCGTCAGGGGAAAACGGTGGGTGATCAGCGGCTGCACCTGCACCACGCCCGCCCGGATCAGCGCCAGCGCGTCCTCGTATTGGGCGATGGTGGAATCGTAGCTGCCCACCAGCCGCAGTTCTTTGTAGTGGATGAGGTCCAGATCGAGCGTGATCGACGGGGCCAGCGTGGCCGCAAAATAGAGCACATGCCCCCGGCGCGCCGCCAGATCGATCGCCTGCTTGAGCACGCTGACGTGGCCGGCCGCGTTCACCACCACATCTGCCCCGCGGCCTGCCGACGCCCCTTTGACCGCGTCCAGCGCATCTTGCCGGGCCGGGTTGACGACGAGATTGACGCCCAACTCTTCCGCCATGGCCAGACGGTGATCGAGCAGGCCGATCATGATGGTGTAGGCCCCGCGATGGCGCAACATTTGGGCGTGCAGCAGCCCGATGGGGCCATCGCCGATCACCACCGCCACCGCGCCCGGCGCTACATCGATCTTGGCCTGGCCATTGACGACGCAAGCCAACGGCTCGGCAAACGCTGCCTCTGCCAGCGACACGCCTGCCGGTATCTTCACCAGATTGGCGAAGGGGTAGGCCGCGTATTGCGCCAGTCCGCCAGAGAAATAACCCGCGTTCTGGCAGGCGCTCCACAGACCGCGGCGGCAGTAATAACAGTAGCCGCAGGTCAGCCGGCCATCGGCCACCACCGCATCCCCCGGCGCCGCGGTGGTCACTTCCGCGCCCACTGCCTCCACAACCCCCGACAATTCATGCCCCAGACGGAAGGGATAGGTGATCGTCCAGCCGCGCGGTTGCTTGCCGACGTAGGCTTCCACGTCGGTGCCGCACACGCCGCAGTGGGCCACGCGCACCAACACCTCGCGCGGGCCGATCTCGGGAACGGGCATTTCATCGATTTGAATGGACAGAGGCCCATGCAACCGGGCGACGTTCATGGCAAACTCCTTGAAAAGTCGTGGCCAAAATCAAGCCATTACGAAAAGAGGTTGAAATACGAGGGCAGTTCGATCCCGGCCTGGCGGAAGCGGGCATCGGCGTAGGCCACCGCGTCGCCCACCCATGCCTCCTCGTCCAGGGCGACGAAGCGCCGATCTTCCAGCAGCACCCGCCCATTGCAAATGACTGTGGCCACGTCATGGCTGGACGCGCAGTAGACGAGGTTGTTCTCGATGCGATTGAGCGGGCGCATGTGTGCAGCAGACAGATCCACCAAGATCAGATCAGCTTTTTTGCCGACCTCCAGCGAGCCGACCTCCTGTTCCATGCCCAGCGCCCTGGCCCCCTCCAACGTGGCCATGCGCAAGGTCACGGGCGCGGGCAAGACGCGGGGATCGTTGGTGGTGAGTTTTTGCAAGAACGCGGCGGTGCGCATGGCCTCGAACATATCCATGTTGTCGTTGACCGCGCAACTGTCGGTGGCCAGCGAGACCACGACCCCGGCGTCGAGCAGTTTCTGGATCGGGGCGGCGCCATCCGCGATCTTCATGTTGCATTCCGGGTTGTGCGCCACTTTGGTGCCGGTGCGGGCAAAAAGCTCGATATCCGCATCCGAAAGCCAGATACAGTGCGCGCCCAGCACATCAGGCCCCAAAAGCCCCAAATTGTGCAGATGGCCGGTGGGAGTGGCTCCGAACAATTCGCCGATATTGCGCCACTCGTATTCGGTTTCGGCGATGTGGATATGAATCAGCACCCCTTCGCGGTCCGCGCGGCGGCGCACCTCCTGGATCAGCGGCACGCTGCACGAATTGGGACAGGCCAAACCGTAGCGAAAGGTGACGCGGCCCTCGGTCGAGCCGGCGCAGCGCTGGCGCAGGGCATCGGCCAGCCGGTAGAGGGTGGCGTGGGGCAGCAGCACCTCCGGCGAGATCCACTGATCGGTCATCGTCAGGGTGTGGACGACGCGTAGGCCCGCCTGCTCGAACACATCCACGACACAGGGATCGGTGGCCCATTCCATGTTCAGGATGGTGGTGATACCGGCGCGGATGGCGTCGACGCAGCCCAGCCGCGAGGAATGCAGTTGCGCGCCGTGGCTGCCGTTCAGATAATCCTGCACCGCCACCTTGATCCGGGGCACCGACACCTGATCGATCCAGTCCAGCAGGGCCAGATCATCGCGCGTGCCCTTGTGGAAATTCTGCAAGAAATGATGGTGGGTGTCGATCAGGCCGGGCATCACCGCTTTTCGCCGGGCATCCAGCACCTTTTTGGCCCGATACTGCCCCGCCAGCTCAGCCGTTGGGCCGACGGCGAGGATGCGGCCCCGGTCAATCGCCACAGCCCCATCTTCGATCAGCGGCTGGCGGTCATCGATAGTGACAACCAACCCGTTTTGAACCAGAATATCAATTTCACTCATTTACAATCGCCTCGTGTGCGTATCGTTTGCGGCTGTATCCATTCGGTGATGGTCAGGAGGTGAGATAGTGCTCCAGGGAGCGAACTTTGCACACCAGCTTGGGCAGCTCATCGATGGTCACATAGCCGGGCCGGGCGTTGATCACATCGGGGATGCGGTTGACGATCTGCGAACTGGTGCCCAGAAGCGTGGGAGGCCTGTCATTGCGCAGGTGAATGGTGGGCGTGCCCCTGATCAGCCACTCGTTGATGTCATACTCCCCCGGCTCATAGACTTTGGCCGTCTGCGTCGCCTGGAACAGGATGCCCTCGGCGGTTTCGATCACGATCGTATTGTCCAGCCCCGTCACATCCCCGGCCGGGATGATCCGGTTGAATGCTTTGCAGGGCAGATCGTGATCGAGAATGATCGGCCTGACGCTCTCGGTGATGCTTTTCGTCGTCAGCCCCAGGCCCGCGATCTGGTTTTCCAGATCCATGCGCAGACAGACCACCTCGTCCCCCAGCGGCAGCTTTTCCTTTCGCTCGATCATGGCGTAGATATCATCGGCTTTCCTGCCCACTGCATAAAATTCCGCCACCATCGGGCCTAATTCATCCATGTTGATCATGGCGCGGCCCTCGACCGACTCGATCCGGTGGGATGCGCCGGTCAGGGCGGTGATCAGGTTGACCCAGAACACGTCCTGCATGCCCGAACCGGTCACAGTGACCCCGTTTTCCTTGGCGATTTGATCCAGTTTGGCGGCGATGGCGGGGCTGGATGTCCAGGCATAGGAGGCTTCCTCGGAAGTGGTGATCACGTTGAGGCCCGCTTCCAGGCACCGTTTGACGTGGGGATAGATCTTCTCCATGGCGGTGGCAACGGCGATGAGCGCGATGTCGGCTGAGGTCTTGGCAAGCACCTCATCGGCGTTGTCGCTGATTTGAACGTTCAGTTTGCGACCGCTGCCGATGACATCACCCAGATCCTGGCCCACGTTTCTCAGGTCGATGGCGCCGGTGATAATGACGCCTTTGTCAACCATGAAACGGGCGATGTCTCGACCGATATTGCCAACTCCGTAGGATATTGCTTTGATTTTTCGCATGTTCAGACCTCGAAAGAATGGTTGGCGGCTCGACTGAGCTCGCCGAAGCCGGCACTGGCGGCGATGATGTCATCGGCCATCAGGCGGCGGCGTGTGTTGATGAGGCGGGGAAGAGGACGCGGTGCAGCCCGGCCACCACCTCTTCGGGATGGGGCGCCTGCCACACCCGGCGGCCAAAGGCCACGCCCGCGGCCCCGGCAGCCACTGCATCGCCGGCCACCTCCAGGGTGTTATCATCGTTGCCGCTGCTTGGCCCGCCGGCCACGATCACCGGCAGGGCGGTGGCGGCGACCACCTGGCGAAAGGCGACGATATCGCCGCAGTAGTTGGTCTTGATGATGTCCGCGCCCACCTCCATCCCGATGCGCGCGGCGTGGGCGATCTGTTCCGGCTGATAGAACTGTTCCGGCGGGGGCATCATCTCGGCCACCACAGGCAGGCCCAGGCTGTGGCACTGCTCGATCAACTGGCCGAACCATTGCAGCAGGAAAGGCTCGCCCCCGCGGCCAAAAAAGATGGAAACGGCTACCGCGTCGACATCCATGCGCAGCGCCGTGGAGGCCGTCACGACCGGGATCTCCTGGCGCGCCTCGGCGCTGAGGCCGGCGCTGACGCTGACGCGCAGCACGATGCCGACCTGCGGCGGGATCAAATCTGCCACCTGGCGCAGGAATCCGGGTGTGACCAGCAGGGCAGTGGCCCCGCCGGCCAGCACGGCGGATGTGATCTGCCGGGGGCGGTCGATGCCGGTCACCGGCCCCAGCCAAGGCCCATGATCGAGGGGAACGAGGAGGCAGCGGCGGTGGGGGCCAACGAGGAGTCGTTGCATGCGTCTTTGTTTTCCGATCATTTCTGCTGCTCCGGGAAGGGTGAAGGGGGCGGGACGTGGTCGGGCGCTGCTTCTTGCGCGGCAAAGGCGCTGAAGCGGCGATAAGCGGCGTAGGCGGCGGCGTAGGCGGGGGCCAGCGGGGGCCGGCGTCTGACCCAACGCGGGGGCCCAAAGGTGCGTTCCAGGGCGACGGCCATCTCCTCTTGGCCCAGGGCCTGCTGGCAGAGGGCGTAGAGGGCGCGGGTGACCGTTTCTTCGGCGGTGTAGATGGCGGCGTCGTGGCCGCAGGCATCGGCGATGATCTGGGCCAGGCCGGGCGTGTTGGCGCCGCCGCCGGCCAGGGCCAACTCGGTCACGGGCAGGCCCATCTCGGCGTAGATGTCCAAGAGGTGGCGCAGGCTGAAGGCCACGCCCTCCATGACCGCCCGCGCCAGGTGTCGCGGTTCGTGGCTCAGCCGCAGCCCGTAAAACCCGCCGCGGATCTCATCCGACCAGTAGGGGCTGCGTTCGCCGGCCAGATAGGGCAGGAAGATCAGCCCCTCCGCGCCCGGTTCCACCGCCAGGGCCTTTTCTGCCGCCTGCGTGAAGCTGACCTCCGGCGATTGCTGGCCGAAGAATTGTTGGTGCATCCAACTGAGGGCGGCGCCGGTGGTGGAGGAAACGCCGCCGGCCAGGCGATAGGGGGGGAGGAAGGGGTAGATGTACAGCCGGTCGGCCCGATCCTGCGCGCGCTGACCGGGGGCAAGGGCCATGAACACCATGGAGGAGCTGCCCAGCGAGCAGACGACGCGGCCTGGCCGGGGCGGCGCGCCGGTGATGAGGGCGGCGACATCGCCCACGCCGGTGAGGATGCCGGCGGCGGGATTCAGGCCCAGCTCGGCGGCGAGGGCGGGGCGGGGCGAGGCGATGATCGCATCCGCGGGCAGGATGGGGGGCAGCACGCTGGCGTCCAGGCCGACAAAGGCCAGGCGATCCAGCGCCCAGGTCTGCGTAGGCCAATCGAGCAGGGCGGCGCCGCCGCATTCGGTCAGGTCGGTGGCCAGCAGGCCCGAGAGGCGGAAACGGAGATAATCCTTGGGCCAGAGGATGGCCGCGGTGCGCTCCAGGACATCGGGACGGTGGCGGCGCAGCCACAGCAGCTTGGGCAGGGTGTAGGTGCTGTTGAGCTGGTAGGGCGGCAACTGGTATCGCTGCTGCAATAGCTCGGTCTCGACGTGGGCGCGGCGATCCAGCCAGAGGATCGTCGGCGACAGCGCGGTGTGCCCCGCGTCCAGCAGCACGGCAGAGTGCATCTGGCCGGTGAAGGCGATGGCTGTGAGCTGATCCAGGCGCAGGCCCTGCGCGCGCAGAGCCTGCGTGGCCGCGCAGAACGCGGCCCACCAGGCTTCGGGATCGCCCTCGGCCCAGCCGGGCTGGGGGGTGGCATAGGCGTAGCGCTGCGTGGCCACGGCCAACGTCTGGCCGGCCGCGGTGTAGACCACAGCTTTGAGGGCGGAGGTGCCCACATCCACCGCCAGCAGCATGGGCGCGTCTCCTGTCACGGTCACGCCCCCACCGCCAGCGAGGCGGAGCGGACGACGTATTTGTAGCGGTCGCCGCGGCTGACCATGCGGGTGTATTCGACCGGCGCGCCATCGTCGGAATAGATGGTGCTTTCCACCAGCAAGAGAGGGGAGCCGGGGGCCGTCTGCAGCAGTTCATTTTCGCGATCGCTGCCGGCAATGGCCTGGATGGTCAACTCGGAACGGGCGAAGGTGACGCCCTGCCGGCGCAGCAGCCGCCACAGGGAGACTTCGGCTTCGATCTCGGCGGCGGTGAGCGTCACCTGCGGGGGCAGGCGCAGATGGGAGATGGAGAGGATCGTGGGTTCCTCTTCGATCAGGCGGAGGCGTTCGACGATCCAGACCCAGGCGCCAACGGACAGTTGCAGGGCCGCGGCCACATCTCCCAGGGCCGGCTCCTGGCGGAGGGAGAGCAACCGCGAGCCGGCGCGCAGGCCGGCCGCTGCCAATTCTTCGGAGAAACTGCGCAACTGGGTCAATTCGCGCTGCACTTTGGGCCGGGCCACAAACGTGCCCTTGCCCTGCTGCGATACCAGGTAGCCCTCGCGCACCAGTTCGTTGATGGCCCGCCGCACCGTGATCCGGCTGACGTTGTAGGCCTCGCAGATCTCACGTTCGGTGGGGATGAGATCGCCTTCTCGCCAATGGCCTTGCTCCAGCGGTTCCAGCAGGGCCTGGCGTAGTTGGTGGTATAGCGGCACGGGCGCGTCCCGGTCGATGGCGGTTGAATCGAGAATGGTCAAGTTTCCCATGTTGCTCCTGTTCACGTGGTTTCGAGTGGATCAATTTATTATGTTGTTATAATAAGTTGATGTGCGAGTTTAACACAATGCTACCAGGATGTCAACAGAATCGAAAAAAACACAGCAGCGCCGGACCTTTACCGGCTGCCATCGGCGAGGAGGGCTTCGCTGGCAGCGTCGAAGATGCGCAGGCTGGCGGGGGCAAAGTTCATCCACACCGCCGCACCGATCTCCATGCGCACCATCGCCCCGACAATGGCCTTGACGCTGTTATCGCCGCATTGCAGGGTGAGCAACGTCTCTTTGCCCAGCACTTCGGAGATGTAGACCGCGGCCGGCAGCGCGCCCGGCAGGGGCGCCAACTTGATCTGGATGTCTTCCGGACGGATGCCCAGCATCACCGGCAGGTGGTCGGGCGCGGCGGCGAGCTGGGCGCGTATCGCCGGCGACAACGGATAGGTGAAGCAATCGGAGGCGATCTGCCAGGTGTGTTTGTCCAGCCGGCCGGGCAGGAAATTCATGCCGGGACTGCCCAGAAAACCGGCCACAAAGATGCTGTTGGGATGCAGATAGACCTCTTCGGGGTAACCGGCCTGCAGGACGCGGCCCGCGTTCATCACCACCAGCTGATCGGCCAGGGTCATCGCCTCGGCCTGATCGTGGGTGACGTAGACGGTGGTGACGCCCAGATCGCACTGCAGGCGCTTGAGTTCGGCCCGCATGCTGACGCGCAGCTTGGCATCCAGGTTGGAGAGGGGTTCATCCATGAGGAAGAGATCGGGCTGGCGAACGATGGCGCGCCCGATTGCCACCCGCTGCATCTGCCCGCCGGAAAGCTGCCGCGGCAGGCGATCGAGCAAGTCGCTGAGGCCGAGGATGGCCGCGGTCTCGGCCACACGCGCCTTGATCTCTTTGCGCGACATCCCGCGCGCGGCCAGAGGGAAGGCGATGTTCTTGAACACGGTCATGTGCGGGTAGAGGGCGTAGCTCTGGAAGACCATGGCGATGTTGCGCTCCCAGGCGGGCACATACGCCACTTCTTTTTCGCCGATGATGATTTCGCCGGCGGTCGGCTCCTCCAGCCCGGCCAACATGCGCAGCAGCGTGGTCTTGCCGCAGCCCGAAGGGCCGACGAGCACGGTCAATTTGCGGTCGGGGAAGTCGAGGGTGATGTCGTCGACGGCCACCGCATTGTGAAAGCGTTTGGCCAGATGGCGGACGGAGACTTTGCTCATGATCTGATCTGTTGAGTTGGCAGTTAATACTTCACGGATCCGGCGGTGAGGCCGCGGATCACCCAGCGCTGGAAGATGAGGACGATGGTGATCACCGGCAGGATCGCCAGCACCACCCCGGCGGAGATCCAGGTCCATTGCTGGCGGAAGGCGAAAGAGAAGTTTTGAATGGCCACCGGGATGGTCTGCACATCTTTGATGCCCAGGGTGACGACCGAGGCCAGCATGAACTCGCCGTAGGATCCGATGAAGGCGAACATGCCCGCGGCAAACATGCCGGGCAACGAGAGGGGGAGGATGACGCGCAGAAAGATCTGGAACGGGCGATAGCCATCCACTTTGGCCGCGTCCTCCAGTTCGAAGGGCAGCTCGGCGAAATAGCTGGCCAGCAGCCAGGTGGCCAACGGCACGCTGTAGAACACATTGGGGATGACCATGGCGGGCAGGGATTTGAGCAGGCCGATCTCTTTCAGCAGCACGAAGGTGGGGGCGATGGTGACCACGGGGGGAATCATGGCCCCCAGTTGCAGCAGCACCAGGGATTGCACCTTGAACTGGAAGCGCAGCCGCGCCACAGCGTAGGCGGCGGTGGCCGAAACCACCAGACAGAGGATGGCGGTGGAGAGGGAGACCAGGAAGCTGTTGCCCAGCGGCGTGAGGAAGCCCAGCTCGTCGATGACGTTGCGGTACGCGTTCAGCGTCGGCTCCTCCGGCCAGAGCTGGATGGGGATCAGATATTCGCTGCCCATCGGCTTCAGCGAGGTGCTGAAGACCCAAAAGAGGGGGATCAGGCAGAAGAGGGTGATGACGATCGTGGTCAGCAGGGCCAGCGTACGATCGATGCGCTTGGCGTTGCGTTGCAGCCAGGATTTCATGCGCCTTTGAACCTCAGGTTTTTGCGGATGCGGCTGACATAGAAGACGCCGAGCAGCAGCACGATCAGGAAAACGACCACGCCGTAGGCCGAGCCAAGGCCAAATTGGGCGCGGCTGAAGTAGAATTTGTAGGCCAGGGAGCTGAGCGTCTCTGTGCTGACGCCAGGCCCCCCGCGGGTGAGGCCGTAGATCAGGTCGAAGGTGCGGATGGCGTCCATGCCCCGGAAGAGCAGGGCCACGGCGATGGTTGGCGTCAGCAGGGGCAAGGTGATGCGGCGGAAGCGATAGAACCCGCGGGCGCCATCCACTTTGGCCGCGTCATAGATGTCTTGGGGGATGATGGCCAGCCCGCCGATCATGAGGATGGCGATCATCGAGGACATCTTCCAGATGTCGGCGACGATCACCGCGTGCCGCGCCAGAATCGGATCGACCAGAAAGATAGGCACTTTTTCGAGGACGCCCCACTGCACCAGCAGGCTGTCCAGACCCACATCGGCGTTGAAAAACCATTTCCAAATGGCGGCGGAAATGATCGGGGGGATGGCCCAGGGGATGATGATGATCGAACGAAGCACGCCGGCCAGGCGTCCGCCCACCCAGAAGGTAGTCATGGCCATGCCCAGCCCGATCCAGAACTCGAAGAAGACCGCCACGCCCGTGAAATAGAGGGTGTAGCCCAGGGCGGCGCGGAAGTTGGGGCTGTTCCACACGCTGATATAGTTGCGCAGCCCGATAAAGGTTTCACTGCTCCATGCGGTGGTGTATTCCAGGGTGTGCAGGCTGTAGATGAGTGTCTGCGCGATCTGATAGTAATAGAAAAGGAAGATGCCGACCACTGCCGGCAGGATGAAGAGCAGCGCCAGCTCTGGCTCGCGCAGGTTGAGACGGCGCACCCGCCCCAGCCCGATGCCGAGCATGAGGCTGCCCGCCAGCGCCAGCGCGGCCGGGGCCGCGGCCAGCCCTGGACGCACGACGAAGACCAGGGCCGCGAGCACATACAAACCGCCCACTGCTGCCGTCAGCCCGCGCCAGCGCGTGCGCATCTGCCGGGCGGCGGCCCACGCCCGCGCCAGCATGACCAGCCCTAGGAAGATCAGGCCTACGATCAGAATATAAACCAGCAGAATACGCGCAACGGACAGGAAAGTTGTTTCCAATGCACTAACTCGCGCAATATCAATTATTAATCATTAATAATTAATAAATTTGGCGAGGGCGGAGAAACGAACCTCCGCCCTCGCCAGGCGAAGGGGTTAGGGGCCGACCGCGTCGATCTGCGCGCACGCCGCGTCGAGGGCGTCTTGCGGCGCCTTCAGTCCGGCCAGCGCCGCGTGCAACTCCTCGGTGAGGATGGACGAGATCTCGGCAAAGCGCGGCGAGGGAATGGGGGGGATAGCTGTGCTGGCGACCTTTTCGATCAGCGGCATGTTGGGGTTGTTGGCGAGCACTTCGGGGTCGCTATACACATCCATGTGCGCTTGCACCGGCCCCTGCGAGAGGTTGAAGGCTTTCTGCACGGGGAAGTCGAACATCACCTCCAACACTTTGGCCACGGCCTCCGGGTTTTCGGTGTACTTGTTAATCGAGAAGCCCCAGCCTTCGAAGAAGCCGGCGCCTTGGCCCGGCTCCACGGCTGGCATGGGCACGAAGCCCCATTTGTCGACGACCTTGGACTGGGCCGGGTCGTTCAGCCAGAACATCATGTCCTGCCGCCCGGTGTGGAAGACGGACAGGCCACTGGTGAACCGCACCTGCGACTCCTCTTCCTTCCAGGTCAGCGCCTCCAGCGGGGTGACGCCCTCATCCAGCAGGCTCTTCATGAAGTTCAGGGCCGCCAATCCGTTGGCGTCGTTCATGGCGCACTGGCCGGCGGCGTCGAAGTAGGAACCGCCGTGGCCGCTCAGGTACTCGACCCAACGGTTGACCAGCACCTGTTCCTTGAGCGCGGGCCAGGTCCAGCCGCTGAGTTCAGGGTTTTGGGCCGTGATCTGCTTGGCTGCATCCACCAGTTCGGCGTAGGTCTGCGGCGGGGCGATGCCGGCTGCCTCCAGCAGGTCTTTGCGGTAGTACAGGCCGCCGATGCCGCCCCACCAGGGGCCCAGCGCCAGCAGTTGGCCATCGACCGTGAAGGCATCGAGGTAGGCCGGGTTCAGTTTGCCCAGCACATCCGGGCTGATCAGGTCGTTCAGCGGCAGCAACCAATCGGCCTTGGCGAATTCGGGCAACCAGTACAACCCCATGCCGATCAAGTCGGTGGTGCCATCTTCGGCCTGGAACCAGGCGAGATAGTTATCGCGCCAGGGGCCGGCTTCGTAGGGCATGATGTTCAGCCGCACTTCGATGTTGGGATACTTCTTGGCCACTTCTTCGCGAATGGCATCGATGGGCGGCGCGGCCGGCCCGAAGGTCTTCTCGAAGTAGCCGTTGTAGGCGAGGGTGACGATCTCCTGCTTGACAGGAACCTCGACCGTCACGACCTTTTCCACCTCAACGGTCTGTACAACTTCCACCTCGACGGTCTTTACAACTTCCTTGATGACTTCCACCTGCTTTTCCACGGTGACTTCCACCTGCTTCTCCACCACCTGGGGGGTAGGCGTGGCGCAGGCAGCCGCCAGGGGCAGGATCATCATCAAGACGACGATGACGAACCAGAAACTGCGTTTCTTTGACATGTGGTTGCTCCTCCTTGAAGCAATCTTCGTCGCTAAATGGGTTGATAGTTGGTGTTCAGATCTGTGTGAGCCGTTTCTCTGCAGGGGGCACCTCCTTTTTCTGCATGATGTCGGGGACGCGGCTGCTTGCTCCCGCTATGCCCAGAAGTTGTGCGGCCAGGCATGCTCCTTCAACAGGGCCATGTCGCTGGCAGGCAGCGGGCCTCGTTCCGATGCGGCGGTGTTTTCCAGCACGTGATGCAATTTGCGCATGCCGGTGATCACGCTGGTCACAGCAGGATGGCTGAGACAGAAGCGCAAGGCCGCCTGCGCCAGGGTATCGCCCTCCTGACGCAGCAGAAAGCGCAAACGCTCGGCCCGCTCCGCCACCTCCCGTCGCCGGTCGCCGGAGAAGTAGAAATCTTGAAAACTGCCGGGCGCAAAGGTGGTTTGGGGCGTGATCTTACCGCTCAGCGCGCCTTCATCGAGGGGGGATTTGACGATGATGCCCACCTGTTCGGCCAGCGCCAGCGGAAACAGCGCCGTCTCCGGCGCCTGCTCCCAGATGTTGTAGGTGACTTCGCAGGCGTCGATCAGACCGGTGGCGATGCCCGCGGCGCCATAATCCGGCTCCAGGGGATAATTCAACGATAGCCCGAAGGCGGCGACCTTGCCCTGCTGTTTGAGCTGCGTGAAGGCCTCTTGCCAGTCATCCAGGTGCGCCCATTCATCCAGCCAGACGTGCAGCAGCAGCAGATCCAGGCATTCCACCCCCAGCCGCTTCAGGCTTTTCTCGGCCGAGGCGATGATCCATGCCTTGGGGAACACCTCGGCCAGCGGCGCGCCTGGCGCTGCCGGCCAGGTAAAATTCATGGGATTGACCTTCGTAGACACGTAGATGCGTTCGGGCCAGGCGGCGATGGCCCGCCCCACCAGTTCTTCGCTCAGCCCGTCGCCATAGTTGGGGGCCGTGTCCACGAAATTGACGCCCTGGTCAAAGGCCGCGTGCAGAGCTGTCAGCGATTCGTCATTGTCCGCGCCGGCCCACCAGGCGCCGCCAATGCCCCACGCCCCAAACCCGATCTCAGAGAGTGCAATCCCCGTCCTGCCCAATTGTCGGTAATGCATGGTTGTGTTCCTTTTGGTTATTAGTTATTAGTTATTGGGTAACAGTTCACCTGATGTGTCATTGCGAGGGCGACCGCAGGTCGCATGGCGAAGCAATCTCCAAGGTTGTTCGTCAATTTTGCGGTTGTCAATCGGCATTGGGGATTGCTTCGGGGCTATCCCCCCTCGCAATGACAAAATAAGATGAATTGGTATATTATTGGTTTATTGGATAATAGATATTAATCATCCATCAGCCATCGTCTTTCGTCCTTCGTCTATCGTCTTTTCGTCCATCGTCCATCTTCCATCTTCCATCATCCAAAAACTGCGCTAGATTCGCTTTTCGAAGTAACGCCGCGCTTCTTGCAGGATCCGTTCCAGTTCGGCGTCTTGCGTGGGGGTGGTGAAACGCTGCTCCGGCGCGGCCAGGATGCTGGCGAAACGGGCGCGGGCGTGGTCGAAGGCCGTCTTTTTGCCCCCCTCCTGCCACTCGGCGTAGGTTTGCGTGTCGGCGGTGGCGCCGGTGAACTGCTCCTTTCGCCACCACTTGCGCGTGTGCGCCTGGTTCAGATAATGGCCGGGGATGGGGCCGACCGCCTGGATCAGGGCCACGGCCAACGTCTCTTCGCTCATCTCCTCGCCGGAGATGAAGCGGCCCACCATGCCGGCGATATCGTCATCAAGAATGGCCTGCACCGGATGCGCGGTCAGTTCGTTGGCCACGCCCAGGTGCAGCAGCATCGAATTGACGCCGGACAGGGCCGCGGCGATGGCCGCCATCCCCTTTTCGTAGCCGGCCTGGAACTCGATGCCCTTGGCGTTGACATAACCGGGGCTGCCATTGCTAAGGGGGAGGCCATAGCGCCGCCACAACTGGTTGAACATGGCATTGTTCAGCGAAGACCCGATCTGACCGAAGGCGGGGGAGCCGCTGCGCATGTTCAGCGGGGCCGAGAAATGGCCGATCAGCATGCGCTGGCCAGGCCGCAGGCACTGCGCCAACACCACCATGGCCAGGTGCTCCGCCGTGCTGACGATCACCGAGCCGGGCACGGTGGCCGGGCCGGTGCCGCCCATCATCGAGCCATCCACCGTGGTCAGCGCATACCCCGCCTCCACGATGCGGCGGGCGGAGGCGACCGCGGCGCTGCTCCAGGTCAGGGGCGGCGAGGAGCCGATGGTGCCGGCGATCTCCTGGCCCAGCGCCTGCGCCATCTGAAAAGTGAAGAGTTCGGCGTCGTTGGAGCAAGCGGTGATCTGGTGCTTGTCGGAGTACTGCATGTGCAGCGCCACCCCGGCGGGCACGGCCAGGACATCGGGCAGGTCGTCGAACCCGAAATAGGGGTAGCAGCCCAGGTGATCCAGGTGCGGCAGCGCCTGCAACACGCGGATGCAGTCGATATACTCTTGCCGCGTGGGCCGCCGCGGTTCCAGCGTGTCGAGATCGATGCTCTGCATCCCGGAGGAGTGGGTGAAATAGAGGCGGTCGCCGCCCAGATGCAGGTCGTTGGCCCGGTTGGGCGCGGCCAGAGTGAACTGTTTGGGCGCCTCTGCCAGGCAGGCTGCCACCAGTTGGCGAGGAAAACGCACCCGCCCAGAGGCCTCGTCCACCGTGCAGCCCTGTTGGGCCAGGAAAGCCAGCGCCCACGCATCCTCGAACAGGATGCCCGGCTCGGCCAGTACGCGCAGCGCGCCCTCGTGCAGCGCGTCGATCTGCGCTTCCGGCAGCATCTGCCACGGGGTGCGGTTGCGGAAGCCCTGACGGGGCATGGGGCGAGGATCCTTCTCTGAATCAGAGAGCGAGGAGGGTTTTGGTCAGCTTGACCGCGCCGGGCGCGGTGGCGTCGAAGCCATCGGCGCCGATGGCCGCGGCAAAATCCGCGGTGATGCCGCCGCCGCCCACAATCACCTTCACTTGCTGGCGCAGGTTGGCGGCGGTCAAGAGGTCGATCACCTTTTTCTGCTCTGGCGCGGTGGTGGTGAGCAGGGCAGAGAGGGCCAGCACCTGGGCGTTGTAGGTGGTCACGGCAGCGACAAAGGCCTCTGCCCGCACATTGATGCCCAGATCGTGCACGGTGAAGCCGGCGGCGCTGAGCAGGGTGGCCACCATGTTCTTGCCGATGTCGTGGATATCGCCGAACACGGTGCCGATGACCACCACGCCCAGCCCTTGGCGGTGCAGGCCCCGCTGCGCCACCTCGGCTTCGAGGATGGCTGTGGCCGCGGCCATCGCCTCTGCCGCCGCGATCAGGTCGGGCAGGAACAATTCCCCGCAGCCAAACCCCTCCCCCACCTCGCGGATGGCCTCGGTCAAGGCGGCGAGCGCGGTGATGGGGTCGATCTGCTGCGCCACCGCCTGCTGCGCCCAGTGGGCGGCGGCGGCGGGGTCGTACTCGATGACGGCCAGTTCGAGGCCGTCCAGGATGTCATCGGCGGTCATGGCCTCATTCCTCAGGGATCGGGGGCAGCAGTTGGCGCAGGTAATACTTGTGTTTGCCGAACTCGCCGCCGAAGTTCATGGCGGTCAGGGCGATGACGCCAGGGGCCTGGGCCGCGGCCTGCAACGCCAGCCCCATGGCCCGGGCCATCAGATCGGCAGAGGCGCCGAACATCAGCAGGTTCAGCACCGATTCCACGCCTGCCGGCACTTTGCTGTCCTCGATCTGCGTGCGCAGGGAAGGGATGTAATCCAATTCGCGGTACACCTGCTCCAGGCCGTAGCCCATCGGCGCCACGCCGTCCACCGCCGCGATCGCATCTTTGGCAGCCAGAATGGCGGCGACCGCCGCGGCGGCGTTGGCGGCGAAGCAGACGAAATGGCCATCGGTGCCGTTGGCGCTGATCCGAAGTTCTTTTTCGTAGAGAAATTCGCCGGTGGTGGTGGGCACCACGCACATCCGTCGGCCCGCGACCAGACGTTCGCCATCTTTCCCGGCCCAGCGCGTCTGCGACATGGCAAAGTGGGCGTGGATGTCCACGCGCACGCTGTCCAGGCCGGGGATCATGGCATCGAACAGGGCCACGGTGGGCACCAGCGAGGCCAGGGCCAGGCGCAGTTCGATCTCTTTCAGCAGCGCCTGCCGGTTTTCGGGGATGTGGGCCAGGGAGAGGAAGACGCCGGGGCGGTGATCCGGGGTCTCGTGCGGCCCGGCCACGCGTTCGATGCCGGCGTTGAGGGGGGAGCCGATCATGCTGGAACCGGCCGCGCCGGCGAATTGCTGGGCCGCGCCCATCGCCAACTCGGTGGTCATGGCCGTGATCAGCAGGCGCGAAACTTCCAGGGTCCAGGCTTCGGCGAAGGTGTCGTAGATTTCGACAGGGTGGGCGGTCATGGCGTTTCTCAGTGCAGGGGCATGCCCGCGGCGATGGCGGCATCCTTGACGGTGTCGTATATCCGCTGCCATTCGTCCGAAGGCTGGAGTGTGGCCAGATCGTAGCATTCCTGGAAGCTCTGGCCTTTGGGCGGGTTGCCCAGTTGCTGCTCGTATTTGGGCAGCAGGCGGTTGGCGATCTCGTTGGCCTGGGCCAGACTCATGCCCGCGCACCGTTTGAACACCTCGCCGGCGAATTTAACTTCCAGCGGGGTGATGTAGTTGGTGTATTTGCCGCCGGCAGAGCGCGGCCCTGTGCAGGAGGAGGCGCCGCACACGCTCAGCAGCATCATCCCCACTGCCGACTCGTACAGCAGGCACTCTGTCGCCGGGCCGGCCGTCTGATTGAGCACGGAATTGGCGCAGAGGTGGGTGTTGCGGCTGAGCGCCTGGAACACCACCCCCAGCGACCACAAGGCCGGACGACCGCAATTGCCCATCGTCTTCAGATCGTAGGGGAAACTGGCCCCATTCACGCACTGGTAGACGTTGTAGAGCATGATCGTGCAGGCGATGCAGGAGAGGGCCGCGCCCTCTGGCCCGCCGGCGTAGCCGCCGATCATCGACCAGGAGCCGCCGTAGGTTTGGCCGCCGCAGTTGTAGGCGTGGGCCAGCTTCATCAGGTTCTCGTAGGAGGTCTTGATCTCCACCGGCGAGAGCACCAGAACGATGTCTCGCTGCGGTTTGTAGCCGCCGGGGATGCCAAAACCGCCCAAGACGCCGTAATGCGTGGGCGAGGTGCCGACGGCGTAAAGGCCGATGCCTTCTCGCCCGGCCCTGGCGATGGCGCCGTAAAAAGCCTCTGCCTGCATCTTGCCTGCCAGCAGCTCGTAGGGCGACCCGGCCCGCAGCGGCGCGCCCCAGATCGTCTCGAAAGAGGGCCCTTCCAGGCAGTCCACCTCGGGGATGGCGGCGATGCCGGTCACCAGCGGCTCGAATACCTCCTCGGACACGGCGATGCTGAGGGGGGAGACCCAGATCGGGGGGGTGGGGTCGGAGATGGCGCGGTGGACGAAGTGGGCGATCTCCCGGCCCTCGCCCAGGGTGAAGGCCGCGGGGGCCGCGTCCACGCCGGCCAGCAGCTCTGCTTGCGAGTAGCGGATGGCGCGTTGGGTGTCGGTGCAGAGCATGCCCACCTCTGTGGCGACGTCCACCGCTGCCCGATAGAAGCGATCGGCCAGTTCCAGATCCTGGTTGATGGGGTTGGCCGGGTCGCAGGTTTTTTGCAGCCCATACTCTTTCAGTTTGGCGGCGATGACGCCGGGGATGACGCGTGTGTCCCAATCGAACTGCTTGATCACCGGGCCGCGGTGCGCTTTGTCCAGCACATCCATGAGTCGATCACGATTGATAGTCATCGTACTCCTCCTATTCCTGTACGAATGTCGCAGAGACGGGCGGTGTTTCCTGCGATTGCAGCAGGCGGTCGCACAAGCGCACGGCCGAGACGGCGCTATTGCCCCAGCCATCCGCGCCGATCCGTCTGGCATAATCGGATGTGACCGGGCCGCCGCCGACGATGACGAAGAAACGGTTGCGGGCGCCGGTCTCGGTCAGCAGATTGAGCACATCCTGTTGGTAGGGCATGGAGGTGGTCATCAGGGCGGAGAGGGCAATGAAGCGGGCTTTTTCGCGCAGCGCCACATCGATTACCTCCATCGGCGGCACATTGACGCCGACATCGATCACGTCGTAGCCATGAACCGAGAGCATGGTGGCCACCAGATTTTTGCCGATATCGTGAATATCGCCGGAGACCGCGCCGATCACCACCTTGGCTTTGGTCTGCGTGGCCTGGCCGCTGTGCAGGTGGCGGGAGAGGATGGCCATGCTCTGTTTCATGGCTTCGCCGGCCAGCATCAGGCTGGGCAAGAAAATTTCGCCGGCTTCGAACATGTCGCCGATCTCGGCGATCGCCTCCGAGGCTACCTCGATGGCCTCCATGGCATCGACGCCGGCGTCGATGGCGGCCTGGGCGGCGGCGGCGGCGGCTTCTGGCTCGGTGTCCAGAATGCTGTCGTACAACTGCGTGAGCAGTTCCTGCTTGTCCATCTAAGGCTCCTTGTGGGGTGCGAAAAAAGCGCTTGGGTGGGGATGGGGTGTACGCTCTTGCCTGTTGAGGCCTGATCCAAATCGGGCGCAGCGCGGGGATCAGGCGATTGTCGATTGTGATACCCAAACAATGGCGACTGGGCCTGGGCGGAGGCGGGCCGAAGCGGCGCGGGGGAGATGACAAGCGCCCAGGAGAGTCAAGTCATTATAACAACATAATAAGTTTAGCACACAACCAACGGGCTGTCAATAGGGTTTTAGCGGTCCCGGCGAGACCCAAGCCCAGATCCCCGGCGGCCCAGAAAATCCCACAGATCCGCAGTGGGCCGGAAGGCCAGGCGGTAGACAGGTACCCGATCCAGCAGCGCAGCTACCGCGGCCAGCCAGGCGTGAGCGGCGGCGGTGCGTTCGGTGGCGACTTTTTCTGTGGCCAGCAGGGCCATGGTGGCTGGCGCAGGCTCAAGCTGTTCCAGGGCAAAGGTGGGAGCCTGGATCAATTGGTAGAGGCAGTGCAGCGGCGCCCGCGCTTGTACAAAGCGCACATCCTCCAGGCGGGTGCCCAGTCCCCAGAAGGGCGTGCTGAGCAACTCTATCCCTGCCGCGCTGTGGCGGAGGATGACCGCCTCGTCGCATAGCACCTGGCCGACGCCCTGCGCCAACCGCGCCACCGTGCTTTTGCCCGCGCCCGATGGCCCGAAAAAGACATGCCCCTGCCCATCCAGCACGATGCCGGCCGCGTGCAGCAGCAGCCCCTGCCCTGTCTGGGGCAATTCGTGCATGCAGGCGTAGCTCAGCACCCGCTCCAGGGCAGAGGGCGCGCGGGCAAGGGAGGGCGTGCTCACCCGCGCCCGCCGCTGTTCGAGGTCGATCCAGCCACGATGCCCCTGGATGGTGAAGTGTGTGACCCAGCCGGCAATCACGCTGGAAAAGAGGGCGGTTTCGACTTGCTCCTCCACCACCAGATCGATCTGCCAGGGCTGCGGCCCCGCGCCCAGGAAAAGGTGGTAGCGCTGCGCCAACGGCTCCAGCCAGGCTGGATCGGGTAAGTGGCAGCGAAAGTGGATGCCGGCAATGGCAAGATCGAGGGGCATGGCAGTGGCCGCTGAATGCCGGCTGGGCCGTGGTGGGTAAAAAGTGAATCGCTGATGATGAATCAGCCCTTGTCCGGCGAAACAGTAGGAAGGGAAAGCCCCGAATTAAACCGATTCGCCCAGATAACGGGCCAAAAAGGCGGCCCGGAAGGCCTGGAACTGGCCGGACGCGATCTGCGTCCGGATTTCGGCCATCAGCCGCTGCAAGAAACGCAGGTTGTGCAGGGTGGTCAGGCGCAGCCCGAAGATCTCGTTGGCGCGGATCAGGTGGTGCACGTAGCCGCGGTGGAAGTGAAGGCAGGTGTAGCAATCGCAGCCCGGCTCCAGGGGGCCGGACTCGTCGGCAAAACGGGCGTTGCGCAAGTTGAGACGGCCATCCGCGGTGAAGATGGCGCCGTGCCGGGCAATGCGCGTGGGCAGCACGCAATCGAACAGGTCGATCCCACGGGCCACGCCCTCGACGATGTCTTCCGGCGCGCCCACGCCCATGAGATAGCGGGGACGATCCGCCGGCAGCAGGGGTGTGACCACTTCCAGGGTCTCGTACATCTGCGCTTTGCTCTCGCCCACCGCCAGCCCCCCGATGGCATAGCCGGGCAGGTCGAGATCGACCAAAAACGCGGCGCTGCGCCGGCGCAGATCGGCAAAGACGCCCCCCTGCACGATGCCGAACAGCGCCTGATCCTGCGGGCGCTGCTGGCTGGCCGCGCAGCGCACGGCCCAGGCATGGGTGCGGGCCAGGGCCTGCTCGTTGTAGCTGCGGTCGAGGGGGTCAGGGCACTCGTCCAGGGCCATGATGATGTCGGCGCCCAGCCGGGCCTGGATTTCCATCACCTTCTCCGGCGTGAAGCGGCGCCGGCTGCCATCCAGATGCGATTGAAAGGTGACGCCCTCCGCGTCTACCGTGCGCAGGGCGCTGAGCGAGAAGATCTGAAACCCGCCGCTATCGGTGAGGATGGGGCCGTGCCAGCCCATGAAGGCGTGCAGGCCGCCAAAACGGGCCACCCGCTCCTCCCCTGGCCGCAGGTAGAGATGGTAGGTGTTGGCCAGGATCAGTTCCGCGCCCAGTTCCTGCACTTCCTGAGGGCTGAGTGTCTTGACCGTGGCCTGGGTGCCGACCGGGGCAAAACAGGGCATGCGGATGGCGCCGTGGGGCGTGGTGAACACCCCCGCGCGGGCAGGGCCATCCTGGTGGAGAAGGGTGTAGGTGAAGGGCATGGGGGGGTGGGTTGGTAGGTTGGTTTGTTGGTTGGTTGGTTGGTTTGTTGGTTGGTGGGGTGGGTGGGAACTGGCAACTCTGGGCTGCTCGTGATACGCTTACTCGTCCTCATCCCCTCTCTCTCTCTCCTCTCTCTCTCTCCCCCCTCTCTCTCCCCTCTCTCTCTCCCCTCTCTCTCTCCTCTCCCCGATTGTACGCCTCCTCTATGCCCCGGTCAAACAAACCGTCCAAACCGCGGCGCTGGCTGACCCTGGCCGCGCTGTTGCTGGCCGCGCTGTGCAGCCTGGGCGCAGGCCCCCCCATCCTGCACAGCGGGCACGATCAGCCCCTGCGCCTCACCGCCGGCCAACTGGCGGCCCGCAGCCGGCAGGCTGCCGGCCCGCAGATCGCAGCCTCCGCGGCCGCGCTGGCCGATCGGGCCGATGGGGCGCTGTTGTGGGCGCGGGATGCAGACACGCCGCGGGCGCCGGGCAGCGCCATCAAGCTGATGACCGCGCTGGCGGCGCTGGAAACGCTTTCCCCGCAGGATGTGGTGATCGTTCCCCCCGCGGCGTTGATCGGCGAGGCGAGCATGGGCCTGGACGCGGGCGAGGCGGTGGAGGTGCTGACCCTGCTGTACGGCGCTCTGCTGCCCTCTGGCAATGACGCGGCGATGACCCTGGCCCTGGCCGGCGCGGGCAGCGAAGCCGCGTTCGTGCAGAGGATGAACGTGCGAGCCGCGGCCTGGGGCCTGCACGGCACGCACTTTGCCACACCACACGGCCTGGACGCGCCCGGCCAGGTCAGCACCCCCCGCGATTTGCTGGCCCTGGGCCGCCGCGCGTTGGATCAGCCCCTGCTGGCCACGATTGTGAGCACGTCGCGCATCTCCCGGCAGGGGTATTTGCTGCAAAACACCAATGAATTGCTCGGCCTCTATGCCGGCGCCTACGGTGTGAAGACAGGCACGACCGACGAGGCAGGGCAGGTGTTGATCGCAGCCGCGGCGCGGGCCGGCGGCGATGCCCTCAGCGTGGTCATGGCCAGCCCCGATCGCTACGCGGACAGCCGGCAGCTGTTGGATTTCTACTTCGCGCACTGGCAGCGGCTGGAGATGCAACTGCCGGCCAGCGCTCTCAACCGCGTGATCCTGCCGGACGGCGCCATCTACACCCTGCAGACGCCCGCGCAGGGCGCGGCCCGTCCCCTGCTGTTGCAGCGCTGGCAGGCGGAGCAGGCGCGAGTCTACCGCGCCATCACCCTCGACGCCGCGGGCGCGCCGCTGGGCGTGCTGCAGATCTGGCTAGGCCCAGACAAGCTGGCCGAGTTGCCCCTGATCTTCCACCGCCAACGGCCGCCCCTTCCCCCCACTCCCACACCCCTGCCATGAGCAACACTGCCCGGGCCGATGCGCCCGATTCCATCCGTCTCAATAAATTCCTGGCCCAGGCCGGGGTAGCTTCGCGGCGCAAGGCCGACGAACTGATCGCCGCGGGCCAGGTGCAGGTCAATGGCCGCACCATCTACACGATGGGCGTGACCATCGACCCCAGCCGCGATCAGGTGATGTGCGAGGGCCGCCTGATCAAGGCCGCAACCGCGGGGGAGACGATAACCTTGCTGCTGAACAAGCCGCAGGGCTACCTTTCTACCCGCAGCGACCCGCAAGGCCGGGCCACGGTGCTCGATCTGGTTCCAGCCGCCTACCATCACCTCTATCCCGTGGGCCGGCTCGACCTGGACAGCGAGGGGCTGATGCTGCTGAGCGATGACGGCGAGCTGACGCATCTGCTCACGCACCCTTCGTTTGGGCACGAGAAGGAATATTGGGTGCAGATTGCCGGCCGCGTTCCCGCCCCGGCCCTGCGCAAGTTGCAGGCGGGCGTGCCTTTGGAGGATGGCATGGCCAGCGCCCGTTTGCGCCCGTTGCCGAAGATCCCGGCGGAGCAGCGGTTTTGGCTGGATCCGGAGCTGGACACGCGCCACACCTGGCTGGTCTTCATCTTGCACGAAGGCCGCAAGCGGCAGATCCGGCGGATGTGCGAGGCGGTGGATCTGCAAGTGCTGCGGTTGGCGCGGGTGCGGATCGCTTCGCTGCACGTCGGCGACCTGGCGCCCGGACAATGGCGTCCCCTCAGCCAACGCCAACGCCGCGCCGTGGCGGCGATGAAGGGAGGGGGTCAGTGATCAGTGGTCAGTGGTCAGTATTCAGTGGTCAGTGGTCAGTAATCAGTAGTCAGTGGTCAGTATTCAGTAATCCAAGGGAAAAACCCTAAAGGTTTCAAAAATATTTAGGGTTTTTCCCCGGATTATTGAGCATATACCTAATAACAACCTGCTTTAGCAGGTTTTTGATATCAGACCGTGAATTCATTCACGGGATTCATTCACGGGATTCATTCACCCATCCACGGGCCCGCTGCCGAATGAACCGCCGAATGAATTCGGCGGCTGATACAAGAAAACCCGTTAAAAAGGGTTGTTAATGACGTTATCATGCCAATAACGTAACATTTCACCTAATGTGTCATTGCGAGGGCGACCGCAGGTCGCATGGCGAAGCAATCTCCAAGGTGGCTCGTCAATTTTTGGGAGTTAAAGCAACGTTGGGAATTGCTTCGGGGCTATCGCCCCTCGCAATGACAAAATAAGGTGAATTGTTACCCAATAACAACCTGCTTTAGCAGGTTTTTAATATCAGACCGTGAATTCATTCACTGAATACTGACCACTGAATACTGAATACTGAAAACTGAAAACTGAATACTGACCACTGAATACTGACCACTGACCACTGAATACTGAATACTGAAAACTGAAAACTAACTCCCCGGCTTGTGCTTCAAAATATAATAAGTCCCCTTTTTGTCGCCTATCTTCAGTAACTGACCTTTATCTACCAAATCCACCAGATCCAGACGCAGCGTTTCGGCGCTGACGTTGGGGCAGAGATCGCGATACTCCCGATTGTTGATGCGGCCGTGGTGCAGCACGAACTGCATGGCCTGCATCTGCCGTTCATTCATATCCTGCTGCCATTCGGGCGGGATGCCGGGCTGGCCAACCTCGCGGCCTTTGCGCAGGACAACGGTGAAAGCATGGGGCGCGGCGCGGAATTCTGGCTGAGGATGCCCCTCGGCCACCATGGCCTGGATCATCTTATCCACCCCCAGCCCCAACTCCTCGATGTAGCCCCACTGCAACAGGCCGTTGACAATGCGGGGATTGCGGCTGAAATGCTCCTCCACAATATTCTGCACGGTGATGTAGCCGGGCAGCCCGCCGGGAGAGGTGATCTCCAGGCGGTCGCGGAACATCAGCACCTCGATGCGGCGGCCGCTGAGCCGGTAATCGCGGTGGGCCACGGCGTTGACCAGCGCCTCGCGCACCGAAATCACCGGATATTCGGTTTGCTCCTCGCGCACCAGGCCGCGCACAACCGCTTGCTTCGCCATCTCTTCCCAGACCACGCGCCAGGCGCGCTCGATGATGCGGGGCAGGGGGCCGTGGATATCTTCGCGGCGGCCATATCCGATCTTCCCCTCCTCTCCCCGGCGGTCGCTGCCCGCAAACTTGACGAAAGTCAACCCGCTTTGGGGCAGAAAGGCCTGCGGATCGCTGCCGAAGAGGAGCAGACCCATGGCCGTGGCCTTGCCGGCAGGCGTCAGGGCGCCGATCTGCTGTAGCAGCGCCTCGGTCGAGCCGACGAAGGCGCGGGGTTGGCGGCGGCGGCGGTGCTCGACATACTCTGCCACCACCTCGCGGTCGAAATCGGCCAGGGTGGCGTTGGGCAGCTCCTCCAATTCGAAGGGATTGCTGGCCCGCGCCGCTGCCATGATCGCCAATTCTGAGCCGGTGAGGATGCTATTCCCGGCCCCGCGGCGGGCCGGCGCCCGGCCATCGGCCAGGGTGTGCAGCTCGGCGCTGCGCGGGGTCTGCAAGACCAGCACCACCCCTTGCGGCAGGGTCAGCGTCTCCGCCTCCAGGCGCAGGGGCGGATGGACGGCAGTGAGGGCCATGCGCAGCAGATCGTCCGCGTCCTCGGCCTGCACGCCGCCGCGGATGTGGCCCTGCGCGTCCATGCCCACCACCAGCTGGCCGCCCTCGCTGTTCGCGAAGGCCACCACCGTCTCCAGGATGGCGCCGGTGTCCAATTCGGCCTGAAAATCGAGGGAGAGGCCGGGGCGGCGGCTGAGCAGATGGCTGAGTGGCATCGTGGGCAGAGGGCGAGAGGGTCAGGCGGCGGGGGCGGGTGCAAGGTCTTCGCCCGTGGGTTCGGCCTCATCTTTCTCGGTGATGGCGATGACGCGGGCGGCAGAGACCAGCGCGTCCCCCTCTTGCAGGCGCACGCAGCGCACCCCGCGCGTGGCCCGGCTCATCAGGCTGATATCCTGCACGCGGGTGCGCATGGCCACGCCGTTCAGGGTCATGAAGGTGATATCGTCATCGGGCAGCACGGCTTGCGCCACCACCACCGGCCCCGTTTCCTCCAGGCGGTGATGATCGGTGATCCACACCCCCTGGGTGTAGCGCCCCTTGGCCGACAGCTCCTCCACCGGCACCCGCTTGCCCCAGCCCTGCTCAGTCACGATCAGCAGGTCTTCGCCTGCGTCGAGCGCTTCCAGGCCGGCCACGCCATCCCCATCCAGCAGGCGTATGCCCATCACCCCGGCAGCGGCGCGGCCCATGGGCCGGATGGTGTTCTCGTCGAAGCGCAGGGCCTTGCCCTGGCGGCTGACGATGACCACATCCTGATCGCCGTGGGTCAGTTTCACCCGCACCAGCGTATCTTCCGGCGTCAGGTTCAGGGCGATGATGCCGGAGGGGCGCACCCGTTCGAATTCGGAGAGGGCCATGCGCTTCACACGGCCCAGGCGGGTGCAGAGCAGGATGTACTCTGACTGGCTGAAATCCTCCACCGGGATCACCGCGGTCACGGTTTCATTGGCTTGCAGATTGAGGACGTTGTTGATGTGCATGCCCTTGGCGGTGCGGCTGCCTTCGGGCAGATTGTAGGCCCGTTCGGAATAGACGCGGCCCAGGCTGGTGAAGAAGAGCACGTGATCGAGGGTGCGGGCAAAAAAAGCCTTGACCACCACATCTTCGGCCTTGGTTTCCATGCCGCGCACGCCCACGCCCCCGCGGCCCTGCGCCCGGAACACCCGCGCGTCGGTACGTTTGATGTAGTTGCCCTGCGTCAGGCTGACGATCACCCCGCGCTGGGTGATCAGATCCTCCTCGCTGAACTCGCCATCTCCCAGGGGGTTGATGGCGGTGCGGCGGGCGTCGCCATATTGTTCCTTCAGCGCCAGCACATCTTCTTTGATCAGGGACAGGATCAAATCGGGGTTGGCCAGCAGCCCTTGCAGATAGGTGATGTGCAGCAGCAACGCGTTGTATTCTTCCTCGATCTTTTGCTGTTCTAGCGCGGCCAGCCGGCGCAACTGCATCTCCAAAATAGCTTGCGCCTGGATTTCGCTCAGCCCGAACCGGGTCATCAGGGCCTGGCGGGCCTCGTCCACGGTGCTGCTGCCGCGGATGGTGGCGATGACTTCATCCAGGAATTGCAGGGCGATGCGCAATCCTTCCAGGATGTGGGCGCGGTGCTCGGCCTGGGCCAGTTCCCAGCGGGTGCGCCGGGTGATCACCTCGATGCGGTGCTCGACATAAACTTGCAGCGAGCGTTTGAGGGTGAGCAGCCGCGGCTCGTTGTTCACCAGCGCCAGGTTGATCACGCCAAACGTGCTTTGCAAAGGCGTGTATTTGAAGAGCCGGTTCAGTTCCTTTTTGGGTGCGGCGCCCCGTTTCAGCTCGATGACGATGCGCATGCCGGTGCGATCCGACTCGTCGCGCAGGTCGGAGATGGCGGGCAGGCGGCCTTCGCGCGCCAATTCGGCGATGCGCTCGATCAGCGTGGTTTTGTTGATCTGGTAGGGGATTTCGCTGACGATGATGCGGAAGCGCTCCCCGCGCATCTCCTCGATCTCGGTCTTGGCGCGCACGATGATCCGCCCGCGGCCGGTGCCATAGGCCTGTTTGATGCCATCCAGGCCGAGGATGATGCCGCCGGTGGCGAAATCGGGGCCTTGGATGAATTGCATGAGGTGATCCAGGGTGACGGCATCGGGATCGTGCCAATGATCGACCACGAAGGCGATGGCGTCGGCCACCTCGTCCAAGTTGTGCGGGGGGGCGTTGGTGGCCATGCCTACGGCGATACCGCTGGCGCCGTTGAGCAAGAAATTGGGCAATTTGCTGGGCATAACCAACGGTTCTTGCAAGGTTTCATCGAAATTGCCCCGCCAGGCCACGGTATCCTTTTCGATATCTTCGATCAGTTCATTGGCGATGCGGCTGAGCCGGGCCTCGGTGTAACGCATGGCCGCGGCGGCGTCGCCGTCGATGCTACCGAAGTTGCCCTGGCCATCGACCAGCATGTAGCGCAGGCTAAAATCCTGGGCCATGCGCACCATGGCATCGTAGACGGCGCTGTCGCTGTGGGGGTGATACTTGCCCAGCACCTCGCCGACGATGCGGGCGCTCTTTTTGTAGCCGCGGCTGAAGTGCAGGCCCATGTCGTGCATGGCATAGAGGATGCGCCGGTGCACCGGTTTCAGGCCATCGCGGGCGTCGGGCAGGGCGCGGGCCACGATCACGCTCATGGCGTAATCGAGATAAGCCACCCGCATCTCCTGTTCGATGTCTATCGGTTGGATGATCCCACTTTCCACGCCATTGCCGCCAGTGGCTGCGGCGGCTGTGGCTGTGTCATGCTCTGCTGCGAAGCTGTCGGTGTCGAGGAGGTCGTCCGTCATAAAAAACCTTGTGAGGGGTGGCCAGGGAGCGATCCCCGGAAGTCTCAGCGCATTCGCGCTGCGGCGGCGCTGGGATCGGTATGAACCGGGGACGCCTGGCCTGTGTCTGCCCGCAAGTATACCAGAATCGCCCCATTTTCACCATTCCGCCCGCTGCTGCGCGGCGCTTTATAGGCCGGTTCTGCTGGAAAGGGGAGATGCGGGGACAGGGAGACTGCTTTTTGTGCGGCTGCGATCCTGGCTGCTGCACGGCTGCACGGGGGCATCCCAAAATAGTATCCCCCTTGACAGGCGCAAAAAAGCATCTATACTGACAGGCAGTAAACTGCGCTGACGCTTCCCCCTGTTCTCGCCAAATGTAAACGTAAACGCGAACGCGTTCGTTGCCATTTTCGTGTCTTTCTCGCCCCTGTGGTCGCCGGGTTGAGCGCCGTTAGCTACTGTTTGTGGAGGTTGTTATGTTTACCCCCCCCCCCCGATTTTATGTGCGGTTTGTGCATGCGGTGGTGATAATTGGTTTGATGCTGGGCGCTGCGGGACCGGCGGCGCGAGCGAAGACAGCGCCGGCGGTGATAGCAATAGGATCGTTGCCAGAGCAGAGAGATGCGTGGTCTGGCGCGCAGGGGGAAGCGGCGAGAGTAGGTGTGGCTGAGACGCAGGCGCACCTAGCGATGGGTCTGGCGGATGTGGCCTTGGCCCTGTCCATCCCGGAGAACAAGGTACATCCGGGATCAGTCGTGCCGGTGCGTATCGCCGTTTACAATGATAGCGCCGTGGATGCAGAGGGTTTGTGGGTAACGATGCACTTCAATGCGGGGTTGGCGGAGGTGGTGGGGGATGCGGGCCAGCAGATGATGCGGCCAGGCGAGTTGAGATGGGAGGGAGTGAAGATCGCAGCGGGGGCGAGGTGGGAGCAGGTGGTGGCGCTGCGCATTAGTCAGCAATTCAGCGCTGATGTGACGTTGGTAGCATCTGTGCAGGGGGATGATCTGTATACCAGCCGTCATGCGCAGCAGGTGGTGTGGACGATGGATCCCCCACCTGTGACGGTGCGGGTGACGCCGGATGAAGCCCAAACACTGTCGGCGCTGGGCGGGCGTATCGTGTTGGAGATTCCGGTGGGGGCGGTGGCGGAGCCGGTGGTGGTGCGGCTACAATGGTCACGGCCGCGGGCGGATGATCCTGATTTTGTGCAGGAGCGGTTTGAGTTGACGGCGCTGAATGACAAGGGGGATGGGGTGACGCAGTTTGCCGTTCCCCTGCGCTTGCGGGTGCGGCGCGATGCGGCGGTGGAGGGAGTGAGGATGGACGAGCGGGCGTTTGCTGAGTCGGTATCAGGAATGCCAGGGTTCTTTTGGCTGGATGAGGAGAAGGGGGAGTGGGTTCCGGTGGAGGGGACCTATGACGCCGCCTCGACGGAAGTGATGGCGAACATCGCCCACTTCAGCACGTGGGCGCAGGGCGAGGCCAACAGTTTTGGCGATTTGGGATTGCCGCAGTTGAAGGTGGATGCGGCGAGCCTGTTTGCGGGGGATTTCAGCTTTAGCTATCCTCTGGCAGCGCCGGCAGGCCCGCACGGGTTTGGGCCCAGGCTTTCGCTGAGCTATAGCGACGAGGTTGCCAATTCTGCCTGGGATGCCGATCGTCAAGGAGGCAATGTGGGCGATGTCTATCGTACGCAGGCAGCGGAGGTGGGATATGGTTGGAACATCGGCGGACTGGGCAAGATCAGCATCGACTGGCATGCGAGTCCGGTCAAGGCTTATCTGTCCTTCGGCGGCGGCAGCTTTGAGTTGAAGTGGGTCAACACAGCGTGGCATACAGAGCCGGAGGGCTTTTTGCAGATCTGGCGTGATGTCCCTGCCGGAGAGAGCGAATCTGGCGATTTTCTCAAGATATGGAACTGGCATATCCTGGATCAGGATGGGATGGAGTATGTGTTTGGGAATGGTATGAACGCGGGCACAGCGTATATGCGGCGGGCGCTTGCTGAATGTGACTATGCGGCATACGCCTATTATCTGACCAGGGTAGAGGATGTGTTTGGAAACCATTGGGATGTGGCGTATGCACAGGAAACGGAATGGATCACAAGAGACCAGTGCACCAATGCAACGTACATTCGGGCTACCTATCCGCAGCAAGTTTCATTGTATCGTCAGGGGTCTTCCACGGAGATAGCCAGGATCGAATTTGTCACACAGACGGGAACGCGCAGCGATACCGATATCAAAGATCGGCACGCCGTCCCTCAAAAGCAGGCGTTATGGGCCGACAAACTGATTGGGCAAGTCCGGGTAAGTTCACAAGGAGCAAGCGGTCTGCAGGAAATCTATCGTTATGATCTGGCATATCACCCCAGTCATGGCACGGACCACAACTGCGATAGCAACACACGTACCTGCACGCAGGCCTTGCTGGATAGCATCACAGTATCGCCGCAATACGATCCCGGCGGAGGTACAGGCCCCAGCCGCACGGTGACGTTTGGCTATTGGACGCATTCTGGCGCTAACTTCAATTGGGTTGATATCAACTTTTCGGCAATTTACCTGCAAACCATAGCCAATGGGCATGGCGGGGATTTGTTTCTGTATCGGGAAGCGCATGACTATTATCAGCAGCCGGGGGGGACGGAAGCGCTGATCCACGGCCACTATCGACAAAGATTGTTGGGGGCACGCGTCAACGATGGTCTTGGGCGCTTCACATGGGGTACTTTCCAATATAGCGGCGGGCAGTATGATACACAGGGGACGGGATGGCCGGATGGAGATGACGAATTTGCCGGATTCGCCACAGTGGAATCGCACCTGCATGAGCAGACGAGCAGCAACAGCACGACGCCGCCGAGTCATACCAGCACGGTGGTTGCCAAAACGAACTACAGTTTTCTGCAAGGCATGGGGTCATGGCCGGACGATGTATTGCGGGGCAGGTTGTGGCGAAGCGACCGCTACCAGGGTGTGAATGATCCAGTCATCTATGCCCGCACCGTGCATACCTTTGTGGCGGAGGATTTGAATGGGTTGGGCTGGGCAAAGTTGGACAAGACCCTGTGGCATGTGGATATGAATCAGACAAGTTGGGATAAGCGCTGTACGACTTATGGCTATGACACAACCTTGCAGGGAGGCCAGCAATATGGCCGGGTGACGCATGTGCGGGAGCGCCCTGATTGGTGTGACAGTACGCCTTATCGCACAACGGTGACGCAGTATGCCGCCAACGTAAACTTAGCGGCGAATCCGGCTATTTACATGATCCGTCCTTCTGAGACAAAGGTATATGCGGGTGATGCCGGGAGCGGATGCTCTGCGCAAACACGCTATTAGAGTCGTTGCAGAATATAAGAGGAAGCAGTAGAATGACGGTTTATCAATACCAGCCACCAGCATTCTGAGGACAGGACAATGATCAACCACAC